>CDZQ01050255.1_pt1 | contig 134700 bp, 120 predicted proteins | sample 554831 | NCBI WGS metagenome assembly CDZQ01 (sample SAMEA3182112, study PRJEB8094) | gut metagenome | biome: human; feature: gut; material: Stool; isolation source: human stools | place: Canada | collected 2013-05-06 | reverse complement strand
GTACAGCATCTGGGCCACCATGGCGCGGGTCAGGGTGCTGCCGGGGGCGAACTCCCGATCGGACACACCGGACATCAGGCCGTTGTCCAGAGCGTACTCCACCGCCTCATGGTACCAGGCGTCCTCGTCCACATCCCGGAAGCCGGCGGCGGGGCAGGTATCCTGGTGGTCGATCTCCACGAAGGAGGCCTCAATGGTCACCTTGGACCGGGGCATCTTGAAGGTATACCTGCCGTCGCCCTTGTCGGTCAGTTCGATCTCGTCCCCGTTCTTGTCAGTGACCGTCAGTTCGTCCAACTCATAGCCCTCGTCGGCCTTGACAGTGATGGTCACCGTCCGGCCGCTGGAGGCGCTCCTGGGGGACACGGTCACAGTGCCGTTTTCGATGTTCTTGTCCACGCTGATGGAGTAGCTGCTGGAACCGCCCCCGCCAGAGGATGGTGTTGAAACGCCGGTTTCGGTTGTCGCGGAAAGTCTTCCCGCATAGCCAGAGCCAGCAACGGGAGTTACCACTACACGAATATATTTACCTGCGTCCTCATTGGTCATCATATAGGCAGCTTCCGTCGCGCCGCTGATATCATAGAACATTCCGTCCGCAGTATCACCGGACTGCCATTGATAGGAAACAGATATGTTATCCGGGATTCCACTTGTTTCCGCAACAAGCGTTTGGCCAATCTCTGCCGTACCAGAGATAACCACATTTCCTGTCAAAGAGGGAAGGATTGTAACTGTTTTAGAGGGGACAGAATAAACGCTTCCATCCTCCGGATTGGTAAAATAATTACCAATTGTATTGATATATACATACATTCCCAAGTCGATGTAGTCCTCTAAGAATTCAGTCAGCGGTGCTCCGCCATCGTACTCGCCGTCTTTTAAGATTATGAGATCATCTGCTAACATGATTTCTTGAGGCTTTTCGTCATACTGTGGGTCGCCGCCGTAATAAATCTTTTGAAGCTGAATGGCCTGGCAATACATATATGTGACTTCTTCTGGACTATCCACGTCCCCAGCGGCATGAGTTGAGATGGATAGAGAGGACCCTGGTTCTAAAACCAATTCAGTCCTGATGGGGACTGGATCAGTCTCAAAATTGTCCATATTGATTCCGATCCCCGTAGCACAGGCAGGACCGATTTGCTCTCCGTCAGATTGGCCATCAGTTGTGGCCTCGATTGTGATGCTTCCCGAATTCGTTAATGTAGCATTATCCGTCAGATTGCTTAAATAAATGCCCCATGTATAGGCATCATAGGCTCTGCAGTGGATAGTCCCCGTGTTATTTAAAACCGATGAGGAGCTGTCCAGTTCAAGGCCAATCGCATATTCCGCGGTTAGGTTGTTTCCAGCGTTTTTCGCAGTCAACTCCATGGTTCCAGCATTGGTCATCTCCATTTGATCGCTCACAACAGAAACCGCACAGGCATGATTCGAGCCCTTATGCAGCTCCTCTGACACACCCTCGTAATTGCCACCGTAAGCCACTACATCCGACCTGATCAGACCATTGTTCTGCCATGGAACCGAGGTGCTGGTACCGCGCAGGCCATAGGCATCTCCATTTACTGTAGAAACAGTCAAGTCTAACTCTCCGCTGTTCTCCATCCCTCCGCTGTAGATCAGTATCCCATAAACGTCCGCACCACTCCAAGTGGTCAGGCTTTGATTCTGAATTTCAGCGGTGATTTTACCCGTATTTTTTAGAAACGCAGATTGCTCTTCATACTCGCCGCCTATAATACCGGCTATGGTATCACTATACCCGGCCTGGGATGGCACAGAGATTTCGATAAAAAGTGTGGCATTGTTGACCAGTCCTGCTCCGGTATAGATACCTGATATTTTTTCGGTACTGCCAGACTCCGCTGCCTGTGAAACGGAAATAGTCAGGGAAGAATCTTCTTCACTCTCAAGAAATTCGATCTCACCACTGTTTTGAATGGCAAAGAACTCAACATTCTCTTGGGTATTCTTTGCGGAAATACGATTTTCTCCAATCAGTGAAATGGTCAGCTTTTCTATGTCTGCCTGGATGGCAGAGATATCCTCTGCGCTAATCTCCGCACCATTCAGCGTCAATGTCGCAGAGGATGCCTCCCAGCGGATGTTATAGTCCTCTTGGGTAGCGCCCTCAGTTGTGACTGTCCCCATGTCCGTTTTAGCGTATTCTGTTTCTGGAGTCAGAGTCACATTTCCGACAGAAATACTCTCTCCATCTTCCTCTGTTGCCGACACCGTCATTGGCAGAAGACAGAGACAGAAGGACAAGACGGCTAGTAAACTTCTCTGCCATTTTTTCATGGGAATAGACCTCCTTTAAGTAACTATACTTTTATAATTTTTTAAGGAAGCCTAAATATCAAGAAATTTCTTGCTTATTTTGCATATTAATGATATATTTTTTATTGTAAAAGTATGCTTTGTACAATTTGTAAAAGTATACCTTTCCAATATTCCTCCTTCTAGCCGGAGGGACCGATATCTTAAATTGAAAAGCAGCGGCTCCGCTTTTGCGGAGCCGCTGCTTTCATTAGGATACCTCAGAGTAGCTTTGGAGATTCCCTCATGGGGGCGATCTCCTTCCGGTAGACTCGGCGGAGGAACAACGCAGACATGGCCAAAGAGAACAGCTCCGCGATGGGGATGGACCACCATACCAGCGAAAGCTCCCCCGTCTGAGCCAGAAGGAATGCCATAGGGAGCAGGACCACCAGTTGCCGCACCACCGAAACGGCCAGAGAGAGCACACCGTGACCTAGAGCCTGGAATACGGAGGAGCAGACGATGGCGAAGCCGGCAAACAGGAAGCTGTAAGAGATGGTGCGCAAGGCGGGGACTCCGATGGTCAGCATATCTCCACCGCCCTCTCCTTCCGCCATGAACAACCCCAAAAACACATGGGGGATCATCTGAAACAGGAGCAGCCCCACCGCCATAATACCTACAGCATAGGTTATACTCAGCTTGATGGTCTTGATAATCCGGTCCGGCTTCCTGGCCCCGTAGTTGTAAGCCACGATCGGCACCATGCCGTTATTCAAGCCAAAGACAGGCATGAAGATAAAAGACTGGAGCTTGAAATAGACACCAAAGACCGCGGTGGCAGTAGCCGTGAAGGCGATCAGGATCTGGTTCATCCCAAACACCATTACCGAGCCGATGGACTGCATGGCAATCGAGGGGATACCCACGCTGTAGATCCCAGCCACGATGGCTTTGCGGGGCAAAAAATTCTTCCAGCTCAACTTGATGTCCGGGTTGCGCGTCAGGTTGAAGAACAGGGCCAGCAGGCCGCCGCAGATCTGTCCAACCACGGTGGCCACAGCAGCACCAGCTACCTCCATTCGGGGAAAGCCAAACAATCCAAAGATGAGAATGGGGTCCAGAATGATGTTGATAATCGCGCCGGTGGCCTGGGTAATCATGGTGTAGAAGGTACGGCCGGTAGCCTGGAGCAACCGCTCACAGGCGATGGACAAGAAGATTCCCACACTGACCCCGGACACGATGGTCAGATAGTCCGTGCCATACTCCACAATGCCGGGGATGTCAGTCTGTACGGTATAAAACAGCCGGGCGCAGGTCCAACCCAGTATGGTAAACACCAGACAACTGGCCGCGGCCAGGAACAGGCCGTTCATGGCCGTCTGGTTGGCCCGCTCAAAATCTTTCTGTCCCAGGCTGCGGGACAGAAGGGCATTGATACCTACTCCAGTACCCACGGCCACGGCGATCATCAGGTTTTGGACTGGAAAGGCCAGAGACACCGCATTCAAGGCGTCCTCGCTGAGCTGGGCCACAAATACGCTGTCCACCACATTATAAAACGCCTGGACCAGCATGGATATAATCATAGGCACCGCCATGTTCAGCAGCAGTTTATTTACCGGCATAACGCCCATCTTGTTCTCTGCGGGTCGCTCCACTTCCAGTTCCCCCTTTTTTCATATTTCGAGCAATACAGACAGTAATAGATTATAGTGGAAAGAAATTTTAATGTCAATGGCTTTCTTTCTGTGGTTTCCTTGGAGTAGAAATATCCTTCTACCCCTTGCGGGCCCGGCTCTCCTGTGGTAAAATAGTTTGCTAAATTATGAAATCACTATTTTTTAGAGGGAGTGGACTCCTTTGTCGAGATACGAATCTGAGATCAAACGCCGCCGCACCTTCGCCATCATCAGCCACCCGGACGCGGGCAAAACCACCTTGACGGAGAAATTCCTGCTCTACGGCGGGGCCATCGCCCAGGCCGGTCAGGTGAAGGGCAAGAAGAATACCCGGGCGGCCACCTCCGACTGGATGGAGATTGAGAAGCAGAGAGGGATCTCCGTCACCTCCTCGGTGATGCAGTTTCAGTACGAGGGCTACTGCATCAACATTCTGGACACCCCAGGCCACCAGGACTTCTCCGAGGACACCTACCGCACTCTCATGGCCGCCGATTCCGCCGTCATGGTCATCGACGGGGCCAAGGGCGTGGAAGCCCAGACCAGGAAGCTTTTCAAGGTGTGCGCCATGCGGGACATCCCCATTTTTACTTTTATCAACAAGATGGACCGAGAGGCACGGGACCCCTTTGAGCTGTGTGAGGAGCTGGAGCATGAGCTGGGATTGGACACCTATGCTATGAACTGGCCTATCGGCTGCGGCAAGGAGTTTAAGGGCGTTTACGACCGGAACAATGGCCGGGTGATCCATTTTACCTCTAATACCAACGCCCGGGCGGCGACCGCCACAGAAATCGAGCTGGAGGATCCGGCCCTGGCCGACCTGATCGGTCAGGCCAAACGGGACCAGCTGGTGGACGAGATCGAGCTGCTGGACGGGGCAAGCTGTGACTTTGATCTGGACCGGGTGCGCCACGGCAAGCTCTCCCCGGTGTTTTTCGGTTCCGCCCTGACCAACTTCGGCGTGGAACCTTTTCTGGAGGAATTTCTTCGGTTGACCACCGCTCCCCTGCCCCGAAAGGCGGGAGATAAGGTGATCGACTCCTTCGACGAGGACTTCTCCGCCTTCGTCTTTAAGATCCAGGCCAATATGAATAAGGCTCACCGGGACCGGATCGCTTTTATGCGAATCGTGTCCGGTAAATTTGAGGCGGATAAGGAGGTCTACCACCTGCAGGGCGGAAAGAAGATCCGTCTGTCCCGGCCGCAGCAGCTGATGGCCGCCGAACGTGAGATCATCGAGGAGGCCTATGCCGGCGACATCATCGGTGTGTTCGATCCCGGTATCTTCTCCATTGGGGACACCCTGTGCGCCCCCGGCAAGAAATTCCGCTTTGATCCCATCCCCACCTTTGCCCCGGAGCACTTTCAGCGCATCCGCTCGGTGGATACCATGAAGCGAAAGCAGTTTCTCAAGGGTGTGGAGCAGATCGCCCAGGAGGGCGCCATCCAGATCTTCAAGACTCCCTACACCGGCATGGAAGAGGTGATTGTTGGCGTGGTGGGCACTCTGCAATTCGATGTGCTGGAGTACCGCCTGCGCAGCGAGTACAACGTGGAGCTATATAAGGAGAGCCTGCCCTTCGAATACCTGCGCTGGATTGTCAAGGAGGACGAGGAGGCCCCCGCTCTCAGAGAGGAGGACCTGCTGCTCCCCAATGACGCCAAGCTGGTGGAGGACTACAAGGGCAACCAGCTGCTGCTGTTCGCCTCCCAGTGGTCTATTCAATGGGTACAGGACCGGAACAAGGGACTGGTCCTGGCTGAGTTCGGCGGGGCAAAGTTTTAATGTCTCCCTCCCCCTGTTCTCACAATACAGCGCCCCCTCGGATACACTAGACCGAGGGGGTGCTTTCTATGGAATGGGAAGATGAGGACACGCTATGCCGCCAGCTGGCGGACGCAGACGCCTCATTGTATTTTTTAATCCTGTTGATCTTGTCCGTCTGCCTGTCCTGGGCCGCCACAGCCATCCAACGGCAGGGGCTGTACCGTGTCCTGAAAGGCGAGATCCAGAAGCTCCCTGATGTCTTTTCCCTCCGTCTGGCTGCCAACGCACTGGTGGTAGGGGCACTGACCTTCTTCTTTGGTCTTGCTCTAAAGGGCTGGGCGGAGGCAGACCGTTGTGATCCATCCGCTTGCCGGGCCGCCGAGACCGACCTGTGGGCCTCTCTCTTTGTTTTGGCCGCGGCCCTACTCCGGCTATCGGCCCTAGCGGACGGCCAAGGGCAAGCTCCGGCCCCAGATCAGGACCTGCCTGATTAAATTAAAAAACAGCGCCCCCTCCTGGGGGGCGCTGCTTTTTCAGTCTTTCGGGGTGGGCAGCAGCTTTTTTCGCCGGGTAAGGAAAATGGTCAGCGTGGTGGCAGAGGCTAGAATATCAGCCACCGGCTCGGCGATATAGACCCCCATTACGCTGTTGGTGATTCGGGGCAGAAGGATGGCAAGAGGCACCAAAAGGATCACCTTTCTCAACAGGGCAAGAAACAGGCTGGTCTTGGCCTGGCCCAGCGCCATGAAGGTAGTCTGACAGGCCATTTGGGCCCCAAAGGCCCAGATCCCGGCGAAGAAAACCGGCATGACCCTGTCCACCAGAGCGACCAGTTCCTGGTCGTCGTTGAAGATTTGGGCCAGTTGGCCGGGGAACAGGGATACGATTAGAAAGGCGGTGATGGTGACGGTCATCGTCACGGTCAGCAGCCGTTTGAACACCTGGCGGACCCGCTGGAAGTTTTTTGCCCCGAAGTTATAGCTCATGATGGGCTGGGTCCCCTGGGTGATTCCCTGGACGGGCATGACCACCATCTGCATCACGCTCTGCATAATCGTAAGCGTTCCCACATAAAGATCTCCGCCAAAGGTCTGAAGACTAGAATTGAGAACGACAGTGACCAGGCTTTCTGTGGACTGCATGATAAAGGGGGCCACGCCCAGCGCCGCAATCCTGGATACAATCTCCTTTTTCAAAGCCATATTGGCCAGCCGGATCCGAAGCCCGGACCGCTTAGTACACAAAAAGCCGACAACCCAGCAGGCACTGACAGCCTGGGAGAGAATTGTGGCCAAGGCCGCGCCGCGCACCCCCATTTGGAACCCAAAAATAAAAATCGGGTCCAGGACGATATTTAGCACAGCGCCAATCAGGACGGAGAGCATAGAGGTGAGGGCTTTCCCCTGGGCACTGATAAAGGTGTTCAGACCAAGGGCAAGCTGGACGAACACTGTGCCCAATAGATAGATGGATAAGTATTCCAGCGCGTAGCCCACTGTGTCCTCCGAGGCGCCAAAGGCCATCAGGAGAGGCCGCTTAAACAGGGAGAAAAATACCGTCAGCACCGCGGCGGTGCCCAGCAGAAGGGTGGTAGAATTTCCAAGGATCTGTTCAGCCCCCTTCCGGTCGCCGGCCCCCAGCCGAATGGAGGCCAGTGGGGCCCCGCCCATGCCGGAAAAGGCGGCGAAGGCGGACACCAGCATCAGAATGGGGAAAGAAACCCCAAGACCGGTCAAAGCGGTTTTACCCACCACAGGGATATGGCCGATATAGATTCGGTCCACGATGTTATACAGCATATTGATGAGCTGGGCGGCGACTGCCGGGACTGCCAGCCGAAGCATCAATCCACCGATAGGGGCAGCGGCCAGAGCTTCCTCGCCCCTGTAATTGCTAGACACGGGGACACTTCCTTTCTTGTTTCAAAGCACACATGATAAAGTTAAGAAAGCCGTAATAATTAGTATATCATGCCAGCCAAAAAAAGAAAAGAAACTTTCTGTGAACTTCGGCTTGGGATACCATAGAAAATCAGATCGTCTCACTTAATTTGGATAATTTCCGCATACTATTTTGGTTTCTCTCTCTTTTTTTTCTGCCGCCTGGGGTGTAAAATGGGGGAGAATTTGAATATCCGGCTAATAAGCAGCCGGACGGGCAGAAAAAGGAGGCCGTTTTATGAAAACCAAAAAGACCTTCAAGCCAGATGAGCTGCGCTATCTTCGGCTCCTGGCCAGACAGTATCCCACGGTGCAGGCAGCCAGTACCGAGATCATCAATCTTCAGGCTATTTTGAACCTTCCCAAAGGGACAGAGCACTTTATTTCTGATATCCACGGGGAGTATGAGGCGTTCAACCATATTCTCAATTCCTGCTCCGGTGTGGTGAAGGAAAAGCTGGATGAGCTGTTTGGCACCAGCCTGCCCCGGTCTGAGCGGGATGAGCTGTCCACCTTGATCTACTACCCGGAGGAGAAGCTGGCCCTCATTGCCAAGCAGACCTCTGATCTGAATGAGTGGTACCGCATCACCCTACATCGTCTCATCGAGGTATGCCGCTGGGTATCCTCCAAATATACCCGGTCCAAGGTCCGGAAAGCTCTGCCCAAGGACTACGCCTATATCATCGATGAGCTGCTCCATACCCATTATGACGAGGCGGACAAACGGGACTACTATGAAAATATCATCAACACCATCATCGACATCGACCAGGCCCCCAGCTTTATTGAGGCCGTGTGCGAGGTCATTAAGCGGATGGCGGTGGATCATCTCCATATTGTGGGCGATATCTTCGACCGGGGGCCACGGGCAGACGTGGTAATGGACGCCCTGTTGAACTACCACAGCGTGGACATCCAGTGGGGCAACCATGATATCCTTTGGATGGGGGCCGCCTCTGGCTCCCGGACTCTGGTGGCTACCGTGTTGGCTAACTCCATCCACTATAATAACTTGGATGTCATCGAAACTGGGTACGGCATCTCCCTGCGCCCCCTGTCCATCTTCGCTAACGAGGTATACAAGGACTGCGACACCCACCGCTTCGCTGTCAAGCTTACCGGCCCAGACGCCGACCAGTACAGCGAGAAGGACAAGCTGCTGTCCGCCCGGATGCACAAGGCCATCACCATTATCCTCTTCAAGTTGGAGGGACAGAAACTGGTCCGCTGTCCGGAATTTAATATGTCCGACCGTTTGCTGCTGGACAAAATCGACTATGACACCAAGTCTATTACCATTTCTGGCGTGACCTATCCTTTAGAGGACTGTGACTTCCCTACTGTGGACCCAGCCGATCCCTATGCCCTGACACCAGAGGAGAGCCAGGTCATTGACCAGCTCACCGCCTCCTTCCAACGCAGCGAGAAGCTGCAGCAGCACATCCGCTTCCTCTACTCCAAGGGCGGGCTGTACAAGGTGTTCAATGGCAATCTCCTGTTTCACGGCTGCATCCCCATGGCCGAGGATGGCTCCTTCCTGAAATTCACCATCGGCGGAAAAGAGCGCTCTGGCAGGGAGTTTTTGGACTACGCCGAGAAGACCGCCCGCAAGGCTTATTATGACAAGCCCGGTTCCCCGGAGCGGCAGTTCGGCATGGACTTCCTGTGGTGGCTCTGGGCGGGCCGGAACAGCCCCATCTTCGGCCGGGACCGAATGACCACCTTTGAGCGGCGGCTCATCAAGGATGAGGGCGCCTGGACCGAGCCCAAAAACTGCTACTACACCCTTTATAACGACCCGGAGGTGTGCGAGCGCATCCTGAAGGAGTTTGGCCTGGAGGGTCCCCATTGCCATATCATCAACGGCCATATCCCCGTCAAGGCCAAGAAGGGCGAGAGCCCCATCAAGGGCGGCGGCAGGCTCATCGTCATCGACGGCGGGTTCTGCAAGGCCTATCAGCCCACCAGCGGCATCGCTGGCTATACGCTGATCTACAATTCCCGGAATATCCGCATCGTGTCCCACCAGCCCTTTGAGGGCCGGCTGGAGGCCATTCGCTATAATCACGATATTGCCAACAACTCCCTCATTTTTGAGAGGATGGACGCCCGGGTTAAAATTGCCGAAACGGACATCGGTAAAAAGCTCCAGGCCCAGGCCAATGACCTTCGTCGGCTGCTGGAGGCCTACCGTGCCGGTGCGGTCACCGAGGACCACAAGGATTGACCCCTCTGTTTGAACTGGGACTGTCACGCTGTGACAGCCCCAGTTTTCTATTTTTTCACAAAGATGTAATAATACCGCCCCGGTGCCCTGAACCACGGACATCTCCTCACACCCCTCCTGAACCGCCTGGGACACCATGGCCTGGCCCTGCTCCATCCCATCCTGGGACAGGACAGGCTTCCGCCCTGTTTCCTCCTCCCCCACTCCTTCCCTACCGGCGTCCAGCCTTGACAAGCGTGGCCCCATAGCATACAATATTTTCAGCCATGCACATCTAGGCGCAGACACGGCTGGATGTGCATTCCCCCAAAATAGAGGGGCGGCGGGTCCTCCTAATTGGGCCGCGCCGGTATAGGGCCTGAATGGTCTTTTCTCTGCTCTTAATCCCGCGCCTCTTTGGTTGTAGCGCGGTATTTTTATGGCGCTCCCATCAATGCCCCAATAGGGCGGAAAGGAAGTCCCCCATGGGAAAATTTGACGGTCTGCTGCTGGTCAGTGATTTCGACGATACGCTCTATGACTCCCACCACCGGGTGCCGGAACGGAACCTGAAAGCCCTGGACTACTTCCGCAGACAGGGTGGCCGCTTCACCGTGGCCACTGGAAGAGCCCACAGGACCTTCGCCCCCCACGTCCATCTGGTCCCGATCGACGTCCCCGTGGTGCTGTCCAACGGCTCCGCCCTGTACGACTTTCACCAGGGCCGGATGCTAGTCCAGACGCTCCTGTCCCCTACCGCCCCCCAGGATTTTGGGGCGCTGATGGATGCCTTTCCCTCCCTGGGCATCGAAACTTATCACGACGAGGATATCTTTGTCTACAACCCCAATCCCATCATAGACGCCCATATGAAAAAGGTAGGCACAGACTATGAGGTCAGACCCGTCAGCCAGATGCCCGTCCCCTGGACCAAGGCCATCCTCCAGCAGGATCACCCACTTCTTCTTGAGGTCCAGCGGTGGCTGTTGGAGCGGTACGGCCACCTGTATGAGGCCATCTTCTCCAATCCCTACTACCTGGAAATCACCAAAAAGGGAAGCACCAAGGGTGGTATGGTGGACCATCTAGTGTCTCTGCTGGGCATCGACCCCGGAAAGGTGTACTGTGTGGGGGACAACCAGAACGACATTCCTATGCTGGCCCGTTCGGCCATCCCCTTCGCCCCCGCCAACTGTGCCCAAGAGGTCCGGGACTGGGGTGCGCGGGTCCTGTGCCACTGTGATGACGGGGTCATCGGCGATATCGTGGAGATACTGGACAAGCTCTATTAAAGATAAAAAGCGCGCGGAGCTAGGCCCCGCGCGCTTTTTCCTAATGTTCCTTCTGTAACAATAAGCCGGCCAGTTTCTCCCCTTCCGTCCGTGTCATGGGGTCCAGCGGGCGGAACGCTCCGCCCCGAAGCTCCATCAGATCAAGGGAAAGGGCCTGCATAACTCCTTCCTGGGCCCACAGGGCAATCTGATCTCCATCCGCAGGCTCAGTAAACTCCCCCTGTCCGGCCCGGCCGGACAGCTGGGCAGCCTTGACCGCCATCACAGCCGCCTCCTGACGGGTGATGGGTCGGGCGGCCTGGAATCCGCCCTCCCCAGTGCCAGCGGCCACACCGCTCTCAACGGCCCAGTAAATCGCTGGGAGATACCACTCGATGCCGAGAACATCCGCAATCTCCACGCTCTGTGCGTCCGGACTTCCAGCTGCCTGCCACAGCAGAGCCACGAACCGTCCGCGAGTCAGTGGAGCGCCAGGGTATTCCTTTTGCTCCAGCCGCTGGGGATTGGCCAGCAGCCACTCCACCGCGGTGTCGCGGCCCTCCAGCGTGTCCTCCATGGTCTGGGGTACCAGTACATCGGGTTCCAGCGATTCCACGCCCCGCCCGGCGTCAGCGTCTAGCAGTGTCCCCAGATCAATATACTTCCGGGAGCAGCCCACCTGTAGCCCGGAGTTGGGCAGGCGGAAGGAGCCCACTGACCCAAAGTGGTCCACGCTGCCGCTGGTCAGGTCGCCCACCAGCGCCGCTCCCATCTCCTGAAGCTCTACGGCATTGATGATAGCGGACGAAAAAGTGGTCTCCCCGATCAGACCTACCACCTCGGTTCCCCTGTCCATCTCCTGGCGGAGCACCTCCAGGAGAGGCCAGATGACCCCGTCGGAGCCGCCTCCATTATTGCGTAAATCGAGGAGGATGCGGCGATAATCCCCAGCCTCCAGTTCGGCCTGCACCTGACCGGAAAATCGCTCCATAGGTAGGTCCGGGTCCTCCATGCAGCTGTTATATTGGATATAATAGGCGCTGTCATTCAGTGGGAAGGCCAGATAATTCTGGTCCCGGCCAGCCGTCGCGGGCTGGGGCAAAGAAGCGCCCATCTGGACAAGATCTGTCCGGCCCAGCTCCTCCGCGGCCACAGGAGCGATCTCCAGGCTCTCCCCGCCGGTGAGCGTCAAGATCAAAGGCTTCCCCTTCTCCACCAGGCCCAAATATTCGTAGAAGTCCGCCACATTACAGGTCTGCCGGTACTGCCGCCGCAGTTTTACCTGGTTGTCCGTGCTGAGGACCACCCCAAAGGCCTCCACGACCCGCTCCATAGTCCTGCCGTTAACCGCGGTGACCTGCCGCCCCAGCATATCCTTCCCTGCAGCGGGGGCTGTAGTCAGATACCACTTCCCATCCCTCCAAGTGAGGGCTATGGGATAATAGCGCATGGTCTGGGCCAGGCTGCCCAGAGCTATCGTAGTGTGGGAATCTCCCACCATAGCAACCAGGCTTTGCAGATCCAGCGCAAAGGTCTGGTCGCTGGCCGAAGCCAGCGACTTCTCTATCTCCCCCCTCCGAGCCAGGAACTCCTCTTCCGGCGTGTTGGCAAACAGGTTCGGATGGCCCCGTTTCAGTGTGTCATACAGGAAATCCAGGTCCTCCTGTCGCTGCTGGGCCACAGTGTCCTCCACCGGAGCGGCACAGACTGGGACTGTCAGGCACAAAGCCAGTGTCCCAGCTAAAATTCCTCTCCACAGGCGCATCACATCTCCTCCTAATCTCAATCAAGTTTTATGGTAGGTCTATCATAGCAGAACCGCTCCGCCTGTTCCATTGAAATAAAATTAAATTTAGGGGCGCCGCCCATTCTGGCATTTCAAGCCCCTGTATGATATAATAGAATAAATGCCAGCTCCGCCTTCCAGCGTGGCTGAGATCAGGGAGGAACACCATGTCCTGCAAAGAGGAATTTATCGACATTTTCAAGTCCACCATCACCCGGGAGGGGGCCGACAAGCTGCTGGATTTTCTGGAAAATAAAAGCGACTTCTTCACGGCCCCCGCCTCCGCCCGGTATCACGGGGCCTATGAAGGCGGTCTGTGTGAGCACAGCCTGAACGTATATCACTGTCTGGTTGACTATCTCCAGCGTGAGCGGGTCCAGGAGCTCTATGGCCTGGAGTACGGCGAGGAGTCGGTGGCTATTGTGGCCCTGCTCCACGACCTGTGCAAAGTGGGGTGCTATAAAAAGGGGTTCCGCAACGTGAAGAACGACGCCACCGGTCAATGGGAGAAAGTGCCCTCTTACACCTTTGACGACCCCCTGCCCTATGGTCACGGGGAGAAGAGCGTATACATCGCCAACGGCTACATCCGTCTGACCAGGGAGGAGGCTATGGCCATCCGCTGGCACATGGGCTTTTCCGGGCCCGAGGATAACCGCACCGTGGGCCAGGCCCTGCAGAAATATCCCCTGGCGTTTGCCTTGGCTGTGGCCGACATGGAGGCCTCCTACTTTCTGGAGGGGGAGGACTGACACAAAAAAAGCTCCCGTCCAGCGGTTCTGGACGGGAGCTTTTGCTTCAGCGGGTCGTAGTCAGGCGCCGCTCCGGGATAAAAGGACGGAGAGCCGGCACCCTGGGCAGGGCGGAAAGCAGCAACTGCCCCAGGATAAGGCAGGCGGCCAGCTCGCCCAACCCTACGGTGAGGGCGTTGAAGGCGTAGGCTGCTCCAAAACCCGGGCCGAAGCCGGCCTCGAACCAGGCGATCTCCGCCCCCACGATAACCATGTTGCACACCACTGGGGGAAGGGAGGCCAGCCACCGGTTTGGCATCCGCTGGGTGAGCAGGCAAGCGATGAGGGTGGCGGCGGAGCCGCACACCACATCCAGGGGATAGGGGGAAAACAGATTGGCGATGACGCAACCCACGAACAGCCCCGGTGTGGCGGCCGGGAACAGGAAGGGCAGGACCGTCATGGCCTCGGCCACCCGGAATTGGACTCCGCTGAATGCAGGGACAGGCAGAGCCACGGTAAGCACGGCGTAGACGGCGGCGATCAGCGCCGCCAGAGTCAGGTCTTTGATGGTAAATTTGGACATGAAAAAACCTCCATTTTTTGTTTAGAGAACAGCGGCGGAACCGCTGAACGAACATAGAGCCAGGGATCTTCCCCTGCCACGCTCCGCTCCCTCGTGGTCGGAGACCCGGCGCTTCTATGCTTGGACGAGGTTTGGAAGGAACTCGTCGAGCAATATCTTACCACAGTCCGCGCTGTTTGTCCAGAGGGATCTCTGTCCTTTCCGTGCTGGTGAATCATAGAGGAAAAGCGTCCGCTATTTCATAAGCCGGAGGAAGAATATAGAAAAATGGCCTTATGCTTTCCCAAGCTTCTGTATATCTTTTCCCAGCCGGAGGGTACCCCGCTCTCTTTTCCAACGCGGAAAAGGCAGCAGATATTATTTCCAATTTCATAGTTCAGCAATAATCTCAAATCTTAGTTTAATCGGCAGCCACCATATCGGGCAACTGCCCGCTTGGCTATTCTGAAATCAGCCTTCCACAGGACAGAAGGAAAACGGAACGCCCTGTCCCTGACCGCAAAACAGAGCAGGCCCTCTCCATATCTGGAGAGGGCCTGCTCTGTTTTGTCCTTATTCCGCAGATATCATATAGTAGTAGACGGGCTGGCCGCCGGGCAGCAGGCTGACCTCCGCCTTGGGGCAGGCCGCCGCGAAGATCTCCTCCGCCCGCTGGGCCTGCTCCTCTGTAACGTCCTCTCCATAGAAGATAGAGATAAACTCTGCCTCCTGGTGTCCCTCCGAGTGGGCCAGCCGGTCCAGCATGGATTCCAAGTCCCGGTCCGTGCCAAAGAGCTGGTGCTCCTCCAGGGCCAGATAGTCCCCCTGCTTGATGGCAAAGCCGCCAAAGTCGGAGTCCCGCGCCGCGTAGGTAATCTCACTGGTCCGGACCCGGCTAAAGCCGTCGGTCATGGCGGCAGTATTGTCCTCCTCGCTGGCGTCCGGTTCGGCGCACAGCATAGCGGAGATGCCCTGGGGGATAGTCTTGGTGGGCAGGACTACCACCTTTTTATCCTCGCACAGGGACACACACTGCTCGGCCGCCATAATGATGTTTTTATTGTTGGGCAGGACATAGACGATTTCAGCCGGTGTGCGCTCGATCTCCTTCAGGATGTCCTCTGTGGAGGGGTTCATGGTCTGTCCTCCACCTACTAGTCCGTCCACGCCCAAGTCACGGAATACAGCCTCCAGTCCAGCGCCAGCGCAGACAGCCACATAGCCAAACTTTTTTTCTGGCGCCGCCTTGGCCGGGCCCTCAGTCCCGCCGGCCTCCAGCTCCCGCTCCACATTCTCCAGATCGTCAGTGCTCTGGACGTGCTTGCCGGCGGCCAGATCCTCCGCCTGAGTACGCATATTCTCGATCTTGGCCAGCTCCAGCGTCCCGTATTTTTGGGACTCGGTCAGGGCCTGGCCGGGTATGTTGGTGTGGACATGAACCTTAAAGGCGGTGTCGTCCTCACCAATGACCAGACTGTCGCCAATGGAATTCAAATAGCGGCGCAGAGGTTCCAGGTCCACATCCTCCCGGTCCTTGCGGATAATATACACGGTGTCGAAGGCAAAGGTGATATCCTCCACGGACAGGGCCTCAAAGTCGGCCTTATCCCCGGAGCCCTCCTTCTCCTCCATCACCTCAGGCATGGGCAGTCCCCGGAGCTCATCCAGCATGCCCTGAAGGATGACCAGAAAGCCCTTTCCGCCGGCGTCCACTACCCCGGCTTTCTTCAGCACGGGATTCAGATTGACCGTGTCGGCCAGAGCCACATGGCCCTCCTGAATGGCGGCCTCCAGCACGGCCTCGACGTCATTGTTCTCCCGGGCACAGCCGGCGGCCCGGGCGGCGGCCAGACGGGACACCGTGAGGATGGTGCCCTCGGCGGGCTTCATAACCGCCTTATAGGCGGCGGCCACGCCGAAATCCAGAGCGATAGCCAGATCCCGGCCGTCCATGGTTTCCTTCTCCTTGATCGCCTTGGCAAAGCCGCGGAATAACAGGGACAGGATGACACCGGAGTTGCCCCGGGCCCCCCGCAGCAGGGCCGAAGCGGTCCCCTGGGCGGCCTGACCCACAGCCTGATAGCGGTTCTTTTTCATCTCCGCAGCGGCCGCGCCGATGGTCAGGGACATATTGGTGCCTGTGTCGCCGTCCGGGACAGGAAATACATTTAGATCATTGATGGGCTGTTTCTGCGCGCTGATGGCAGCGGCTCCATGAATCACCATTCGTTGGAAAGCCGCCGCGTCAATATTGTGTACCATAGTGGCTATTTTCCTTTCTATGAATGGTTAAAAGCGCATGGAATCCACACACACATCCACCGAGGCGACCTCTACTCCCGTGGTCTGGCTGACCACATAGCGGACCTCGCTCATAATGGAGCGGCAGACAGCCATCAGGTTGACCCCGTTTTCCACAATGATGTGCAGTTCGATGGACACAGTTCCATCTTCGTTATAATAGACCTTCACGCCCTTGGCCATAGACTCCCGCTTCAGCAGATGGACCAGACCGTCTGTCTTAGAGCGGACAGCCATCCCCTTCACGCCGTAACAGTTGGTGGCGGCGCTTCCTGTGATGGCGGTAAAAACATCGCTGCTGATGCGGATCTCGCCCAGCTCGTTCTGCAGTTTCATAGATCTCTACCTTCCTTTCGCGCAGGATAGGAATCCATATTAATACAGTTTCTATTGTATTCGATTTTCCGCAAAAATACAAGTCCCAACTTCTGTCCTCTTTTCCCTTCCTCTACCGGCCCACCCTTACACCATTCGACGCATCTTTTCCAGAAATTGGAATATAATGGGGCACATCAGGTTAGGACAGGCCCTCTGGGGCCGTATACATAGGAGGAAACAGGCATGACGGCCAGAGAAAGCATACACGGAAAGCTCAACAAACTTCGGCAGCAGTCCAAACAGACCGGTCAAATCCAGCTGTCCGCCTCCGCCCTCACCTTATGGGCGGAGGCGGGTATCCATCTGCTGCTGGCGGCGGTGCTGGCCGGGGCGGTCATCTTTGAGGGGTATTCCCCCTTCGGGGTGGCCCTGGTCGGGGCGGCGGGCTCCGGACTGTGCGGAGGGGCGGCTCTGCTGGGAGCCTGCTTCGGATATCTGTGCCAGATGGGCTTTGCGGACGGGCTGCGGTACGCCTCCGCCTCCATTCTCACCTTTGCTGTGGCCTTCGCCTTCTACGATCTGAAGGCGATCCGTCGCTCCTGGACCATGCCGCTGCTCACCGCCGCTATCAACGGGGCGGCGGGTTTTATCTATCTGTCCCAACAGGGATGGAAGACAGTTGACGCCATCTATTTCTCTCTGGAGGTCTGCCTGACTGCAGCGGCCGTCTGGTGCTACCGGGCGGTCCTGGTCCCTATGCGTGTCCACCGGGAGGACAGGCTCCTCTCCCCTACCCGCCGGGCCGGCCTGTTGGTTTTATTGGCCACCGCGCTGATGGCGCTGGTCCCCCTCTACATCTATAAGGATATCTCTCTAGGCCGCATTCTTGCTGTGTTGGCGGTGATAACCGCCGCCTGGCAGGGCGGTCTGGCCACCGGAGCCATCGCCGGGGTGTCTCTGGGCATGGCCATGGACCTGGCCGGAGCAGGCGCCCCCATGTACACCATGGCCTACGGTCTGTCCGGCATGATGGCTGGCCTGTGCCGGGGCAAGGCACGGCTGTGGGCCGCCATGGTCTATGTACTGGTCAATGGTGGCGCAGTGTTATGGACCTGGGAGCGGGAGCTGCCTCTGTCCATTCTGTACGAGGTATTTGTGGCCTCGGTGGCCTTTCTCCTGCTGCCCCAGCGGCCCATGCGCAAGCTGGGCGTGTGGCTGGCTCCCCAGATGGCCGGCCCTGTGGACCTGCGGGCCCAAGCCCTGGTCCAGCATCAGTTGGAGGCCACAGCCAAGGCCTTCCGTACCCTGTGCGACTCCCTGCGCTCCGCCTTCCGTCCCCCGGAGAATGACAATGACGTAGCCACCGTCTTTGACCGAACCGCCAGCAGGGTATGCCGCTCCTGCTCTCTCCGGAACAACTGCTGGCAGCAGAATTACACTACCACCTTCAACGCTCTCAATGACGCCACCCCCGCCATGGTGGAGCGGGGCCGCGCGGAGGGGAGTGACTTTCCCATCCATTTCTCCCACCGATGCATCCATTTCTCCGCCTTTCTATCCACCGTAAACGAGGAACTCACCGCCCTGTTCTACCGCCGCCAGTACAACGCTCGGGTCAAGGAGAGCCGGGCGGCAGTGGGCCGGCAGTATGCCCAACTGGCTGATCTGCTGGGGGCTGCCTCTGCAGAACTGAGCCGGGAGCTCATTCCCGACCTGCTGGGAGACCGGAAGCTGCGCCAGCGGGTGGCGGAGCTGGGACTGGACATCCGGACCGCGGTATACCGGGACAGCAGGGGCCTGCTCCGGGTGGAGGCAGAGGGTCCCGGCTGCGCTGCCCTGGCACGGCCCAGCCGTCTGTCCGACCTGTCTGACCTGCTGGGTGTCCCCCTCCGGGTGGACCAGCCCGGAGAGGACTCCATCTCCCTTCTCCAGCAGGAGCCGCTGATGGCTCTGGCCGGAGTGGCCGCCCAGAAAAAGAGCGGCGAGACGGTGAGCGGCGACTCCGGAACCTATTTCAAGCGGTCCGACGGCAAGCTGTATGTCCTCCTGTGCGACGGCATGGGCAGCGGCCCTGACGCCAACCGGGAGAGCTCCTTGGCGGTTCGTCTGCTGGAGCAGTTCCTCCAGGCCGGGGTAGAACCACGTCACGCCCTGTCCACCCTCTCCTCCGCCTTGGCGCTCCGCGGAGAGGAAACCGGCGGCTTTACTACGGTAGATCTGCTCCAGGTGGACCTGTTCTCCGGCGAGGGCCAGCTGTTCAAGCTGGGGGCCGCTCCCAGCTATGTAAAAAAGGGCTCTGCGGTCCAGAGGCTGTCCGGCACCTCCCTCCCCGCCGGGCTGGCCGAGGGAGAGCAGGGGGCGCTGGACCAGTTCACCCTGAAGCTGGCGCCAGGGGACACAGTGCTTATGGTGAGCGACGGTATCTGTGGCGCCGGGGAGGACCAGTGGGTCAAGGACAAGCTAGCCCAGTTTGACGGGGCCAGCCCCAAGGACCTGGCCCGTGAACTCATTACCGACAGCCCCAAAGAGGTCACCGATGACCGAACGGCTCTGGTCATCCGCATTGAAAAGCGGGCAGCAGGCCAGATGAAGTCATCGTTAAAATGAAACATGGCGGACGCTGTAGCGTCCGCCATGTTTTAATCCTTCCAGTCCCACCAGTTTAGCCTATCCGCCGGACAGCTCCCATGTTCGGCATAGTACACCGCCAGCCGGTAGACATACAGGGCACACCGGTCCACCTGACAGCCCTGGAACAAGCAGTCCTTTTGATAAATGTGCTCCGGGTCCTCGCCTCGCAGGGAATTCAAAGTGGTATAGCCAATATCCGCCAAGTGGCGGGCCATATTCGGCCCCACTCCAGGGATCCGCTCCAGCTCCGACTTCATTGTCAGAACTCTGCATTGCCCACAGTACGGGGGTGAAGCTCCACATCGCGGATGTTGTTGATACCGGTGAGGTACATCACCATCCGCTCGAAGCCCATGCCATACCCGGCGTGCCGGCAGGAGCCGTAGCGCCGCAGGTCACAGTACCACCAGTAGTCCTTGGGGTCCATGCCCAGCTCCCTGATGCGGCCCTCCAGCAGTTCCAGCCGTTCCTCACGCTGGGAGCCGCCGATGAGCTCGCCGATGCCTGGCACCAGACAGTCGGCGGCGGCCACGGTCTTGCCGTCATCGTTCTGGCGCATATAGAAGGCCTTGATCTCCTTGGGGTAGTCGGTGACAAAGACGGGGCGCTTGAACACCTGCTCGGTGAGGTATCGTTCGTGCTCCGTCTGCAGGTCGGTGCCCCACTCCACTTTGAAGTCGAACTGGTCGTTGACCTTCTTCAAAATCTCCACCGCCTCGGTGTAGGAGACCCGACCGAACTCGGAGTTGGCTACGTGCTCCAGCCGCTCCTTCAGGCCCTTGTCCACAAAGGAGTTGAAGAAGTCGATCTCGTCCGGGCAGTGAGACATGACATATCGGATGACATACTTGATCATGGCCTCGGCGTTGTCCATATAGTCGTTCAGGTCGGCAAAGGCCATCTCCGGCTCGATCATCCAGAATTCGGCGGCGTGCCGCTGCGTGTTGGAATTCTCCGCCCGGAAGGTAGGGCCAAAGGTGTACACGTTGCCGAAGGCCATGGCAAAGTTCTCACAGTTGAGCTGACCGGATACGGTCAAATTGGCCCGCTTGCCGAAGAAATCTTGGGTGTAGTCCACAGTGCCGTCCTCGTTCCTGGGCACGTTCTCCAGGTCCAGGGTAGTCACCTGGAACATCTCGCCCGCCCCTTCACAGTCGCTGGCGGTGATGATGGGGGTGTGGACATAGACAAAGCCCCGGTCCTGGAAGAAGCAGTGGATAGCGTGGGCGGTGGCGGAGCGCACCCGGAAGGCGGCGGAGAACAGGTTGGTCCGGGGCCGCAGGTGCTGGATGGTCCGCAGGAACTCTACACTGTGGCGCTTCTTCTGCAGGGGATAATCGGGGGCGGAAACACCCTCCACCTGGATAGAAGCGGCCTTCACCTCCAAGGGCTGCTTGGCTTCGGGGGTCAGCACCACCTGTCCGCGGACGATCAGCGCGGCGCCCACGTTTTGACCGGCGATCTCCTTATAGTTGTCCAGGACATTGGCGTCCATGACGACCTGCAGGTTCTTGAAGCAGGAGCCATCATTCAGCTCGATAAACCCAAAGGTTTTCATGTCCCGGATGGTCCGGGCCCAGCCGCATACGGTGACGGTCTGGCCGCCCAGCTTTTCCTGGTCGGCAAAGATGGCGGCGACGGTGACGCGTTCCATTTCATTCATCTCCATGTATAAAAAGTCGATGCCATGGAGATGTCCGCCGGAGTGGCACCCCTGGCGCGACTCGAACGCACTACATTCCGCTTAGGAGGCGGACCCTCTATCCCGGTGAGGTACAGGGGCGTATGGTGGACTCTCCATGGTATCTTTTGTATTTTATCGCACTGTCAGGAGGTTGTCAACGGGGAATGTAAAACCATTTATCCCGGAAAAACGACCACCTGTCCCAAATCTCTGGACCTTCGGGGTCAAAACGGATATACTGGGGACAGAAAAACATAGGGAGGTGGAACGGTCATGGAGGTAGAACTGAAGCTGGAGCCTGGCCGGCAGGAACCCAAGGTGGTCATCCTGGCCGGGGAGGACAGCCCGTCCCTGGAACGGCTTCGAGCGCATCTGTCCGGCCTCTCTCTGGGCCCCATCACCGTGTGGCGCGGGGAGCGGGCCCTGCCGGTCCGGCAGGAGGAATTTCTCCGCTTCTTTGCCGATGGCAAGGGTGTATCTGCCCAGACCGAAAACCAGATCTACGCGGTCCATCTGCGGCTGTACGAGCTGGAGGAGCGGCTGGACACCACCCGCTTTGTCCGCATCTCCAACAGTGAGATCATCAATCTGGACCGGGTGACTGCCATCGACCTGTCCCTGGCCGGGACCATCCGAATGACTCTGGAAGGGGCGGTCCACGCCTATGTATCCCGGCGGTATGTGAAAAAGATCAAGGATACCTTGAACCTGAGAGGTGGGGATAAAACATGAGGGATATCCGTAAAATCTGGTCCATCCGTCTGGCCGCCGGCGCCCTATTAGGCGCTATTCTGACCACCCTGCTGGCCTGGCTGCTCCTCTCCTTTGGAGTATCCAATGGACAGTCTATCCCAGTGTCCCCCGCCGCGGTCCAGTTTTACGGCTCGGCGGCACTGGCCTTAGTAGTCCAGCTCCTGTTAGGCGGTCTCTTCGGGGCCGTGGTCTCCTTAGCCACCCTGCCATTTGCAAACGAGGGAAAAAAGCTGGTCCTGCTCTCCCTGGTCCATTGGGGGGCCACTGTCCTCTGTTTCTCCCTGTTACTGACAGGCTGCCGGTGGTTGGATTTCGGCTGGGACTTGCTGCTGTGGGTGGCTCTGCTGACCCTGCTCTATTTCCTGATCTGGCTGGGCCGCTGGATCGGCTGGTATATGGAGGTGATCCAGCTTCGGGAATTGTTGGGGCTGGCTGCCGGTCCCTCTCCCCTGAAGTGGCGGGAAACCCTGCCTTATCTGCCCTTCTTGCTGTTGGTGTGCAACCTGCTGCCGGCGGCGCTGAGGTGGGTGGACAGGACCTTTGTGGTAGATGTTCCCGTACTGTCCGGTCTGCTTCTGCCTTATCTAATCCTGCCGGTAGTAGGTTATCTATCCGGCCTGTCCCTGGGAAAGCGGCAGGGAGTATGCCCCCTATATCCCCTGGCCTGTTTCCTGTTCTATCTGCCCATGGTATATCTGATATATAACAGCTCCGCCCTGTTTCACTGCTTTATGATCGCTCTCCCCGCCCTGGCTGGCAACGTGATGGGCTGGCTGTACCGTCGGGCGTTCCCAAGAAAGAATCGAACGCCCAGTGAGGGGGCTGACCATGGAGATTAAATGGTATTGGCCCATGGAAATGCTGGGATTTGTAGAGAACATTTCAGCGGAATATCAGGATGGGTATATCCATTACAGTGTGTCTGGGTCCTGTGATACTGTAATGATGTGGCTTCTTCTCGGCCTATTCCCTCTTTTATTCCTGTTTGGCTTCCTGACACGGCGGCTGTCAGCCAGAGCCGGGCGGGACGCTCTGGGGATCTGGCTTGCGCGGGTCAGTGTGGCCCTGCTGCTCGGCTATGCCCTGCTCCTGTCAATAGGTGTGGGGCCTTATATTCAATTCTATCCCAGCGGAGGCGGTTTTATTTCCTTTGATACGCTAGAGCACCTGTTGTACGGGATATACTGCGCCCTGTTGGCGCTGTCCCTCTTTCTGGGAGGGAAGCTGGGCAAACTGAAATAGAGCCTCTTGTCTCCTTTGAGGCTGTCCCTCTGACCCCTGCCGGTGTCCGGCTTATGATCCTTTTCCGATGCGTGATAGAATCGCGGACAAGAAAGGAGCGGTTAAGATGAAGCCTATCATGGGTAAAACAGATAAAATTCTGTTGACTTTGTTTCTGATGTCCCTGGCAGCCTATCTGGTGATCTTTCTCTCCGCCTTTTGGGACCTGCCTCTGAACATCCCGCCCTGGCACCAGGGTCTGCTCCTGTACTTCCACAGCATCCCCATGTTTCTTCTCCAACTGCTGTTGTGCCGTCTGGCAAAGCCACACTGGCGGCTGTTCGCCCCGCTGATGTTGCTTCTGGTCCCCGGACTTGTCTTTGTGGGCAGCGCGGGATGGGCCGTCCTGGGATGGGTCCTGTTTCTATATTGGTGCGCGGCGCCAGCGGCAGGCTGTATTCTGGCCTGGATTGTATGGGGTGTCGGGAAGCTGGGCTGGGGGAGGGACAAGCATGAAAAAAGAGATCCGTCTATATAATGTTTTGTTTCCCATCTGGCCGCTTTGGGTCTTCCCGGCAGCCTGACTGTTTTTATCCCTATACATTGAAAAACGGAGGTGCCTTGTGGAAGCCCTGGCCTTTTTCGTCTTAACGCCCCTGACGGCAGGGATCATCCAGTTCTTCCTCTCCCGGAGCCGTCTGCCCCGCTGGGCCAAGTGGGGGCCCGCTGTCCTGGTCATGCTGGCAGGGATGGTCTGCTTTCTGGGGGCAGTAGACTGTCTTCCTCTGCCCAATACCTACTGGCTGGATGACGGCTCCTTTCTCGCCTTCCCCGACTACTTTTATGGAACGCTGTTCTCCCTGCCCGCCTTGTTTGGCCTAGGGGCAGGGGCGCTCTTTTCCGTGGCCCAGTGGTCGGAGTGAAAAAAGCGTCAAACGGAGACCCATTCAAATCTGTAAGAAAAAAGGGCCCTGTCCATGTGGACAGGGCCCTTTCAACTCATGTGCCGGCTTCCGGCAGGTATTTGTCCGCCAAGTTCATATAGTGGCGGTACAGCACCCGGAACCGGCGGCGGTAGTTCTTTTTCCAGGGCTTCTCCCTGCCGCAGAAGTGCAGGACGGCGGTATGGGCCATGACCCAGTCCAGGTCCGCCTCTCCCATACTCCGCACCAAGTAGTTGCTGAAATTTCTGGCGTCATAGTTCCATATAAAATCGTCCACAGCCAGCACCCGGCCGCCATAGAGCGCGTTGAGAATATCCTGATCCGGCAGGATCAGCTCGTCCCCGTGGTTAGACACGTAATCGAACAGCTCCTCCGTGTGAATCTCGTTTCTGCACCGCTCTAAATCCATTAACAGTACGCCGGAATTGTAATAGTCTCCCTCCGTCCCCAGCCGGAAGCGGTTAACATTGTTGGCAATCTCCGTCTTGCCCGTATGGGCCGCAGCGGCAAACAGATGGCCGTCTAGCTCCAGCTCCCACAGAGGGAGCAGAGAGTTAATCACCAGGGTGTCCGGGTCCAGATACAGCACCCGTTTCAGCTCCTCCGGCAGAAAGCGGGCGGCCAGCAGGCGGTAGTACATCTCCTGGGGATACCGGTCTGTCACCGGAGCATCCTGAAAAACAGCCTCATCTACTCGGATAAGCACCAACTGGTAGCCCCATCCGGCAAGGCCGCTCTCCAGCGCGGCCAGCCGCTCCTCCGGGATGCTCCGATGGAGTAGATAGACCCTGCACTGGACGCCGGGATGACTTAGACGCAGGGATGTCAGCATCACCCTAAGCTGGGGCAGGTAATGCTCGTCCAGGGTCACAAGAAGATCCATCCGGGTGGTTTCCATCGCTCTGTCCTCCTATCTCTGTCTGTTGAAGCCCTGCCCAGGCTAACCCCGGGCAGGGCTTCCCTCCGGTCAGGAAAGCTGGAACTGCCCGGTATACAGGCGGTAGTACCGGCCCCGCTTTTCCAGCAGTTGATCATGACTGCCCTTTTCCTCGATCTCGCCGTGTTCGATAACCACGATGCAGTTGGAGTTGCGGACCGTGGACAGCCGATGGGCGATGACAAACACAGTCCGTCCGTCCATCAGGGCGTCCATGCCCTTCTGGATCAGGGCCTCGGTCCGGGTATCGATGGAGGAGGTGGCCTCATCCAGGATCATCACCGGCGGGTCCGCCACCGCCGCCCTAGCGATGGCCAGCAGCTGCCGCTGGCCCTGGGACAGGTTGGCCCCGTCCCCAGTGACCATAGTGTTGTATCCGTCCGGCAGACGGCGGATAAAGGAGTGGGCATTGGCACTCTTTGCCGCGGCAATGCAGTCCTCGTCGGTGGCGTCCAGCCGCCCGTATCGAATGTTGTCCATAATGGTGCCGGTGAACAAATGGGTGTCCTGAAGCACTGCCCCCAGGGACCGGCGCAAATCGTCCTTTCGGATGGAACGTACATTGATACCGTCATAGGTGATCATACCACCCTCAATCTCATAGAAGCGGTTAATGAGGTTGGTGATGGTGGTCTTTCCCGCGCCGGTGGAGCCCACGAAGGCGATCTTCTGGCCTGGGTTGGCGTAGACGGACACATCATGCAGGATGCGCTTGCCGGGGACATAGGAGAAGTCCACATGGCTGAACCGGACGGCGCCCTTCAGCTCAGTGAGATAGTAGTCCTCCCCAGGGACATTTCGGACCGCCCCCCGGATAAGATGGAGGGAGGCATTGTGGTTGTGGTCCGGGTATTTCCAGGCCCAGCCGTGGCCGGCCAGAGAGGCCAGATCCTGTACTTCGATGAGGGTGCCGTCAGCCGCTACTCGCACCCAGATGCCATCCGGAGAGTCCTCGCCGGGGAGCAGCAGCTTGAGCCCAGTCTTCTCTCGAACGGCCTGGCCCAGCTCGGTGAGCACGTCGCCCTCCGCCAGTACGGGGACAAGCGCCATGCCGCTGGTCCTGGGCGTCTTCCACGCCCAGGTGTGGGAGTGTCCCTTTCCATTGAAGGGGGACAGGGTGCCATTGGCATCCTTCTCCACCTCGATCAGGGTGACGGTGCCCTCGTCCACCTCGGGCTTGGTGTCCATCACATCGAAGATGCGTTCAGCGCCAGCCAAGGCGGACAGCAGGGTGGTCATCTGCTGGGAGATCTGATTCAGGGGCTGGCCAACCTGCTTGGAGTAGTTCAGATACACCACCAGGCCACCCAGGTCAAAGCCCTGAAGGACGGACAACAGGCCGCCGAAGGCGGCAGTGAGGGCATAGCTGATGTTCATTAGGTTGCCCGAAACCGGCATGATCATGATGGAGTAGAAGTTGGCCTTTTGCGCCGCGTCCCGGTAGGCGGTGTTCAGCTTGCGGAAGTCCTCCTTGGCCTGTTCCTCGTGGGTGAAGGCCTTAACCACCTTCAGCCCCTCAATGATCTCTTGGATCTCGCCATTGACATCACCCAGGGCAGATTGCTGTTGCTGGTAATATTTCCGGCTCCGTCCGCCCAGTGTCCTAAAGAGATACACAGTCACTATCAGCAGCAGGGCGGTAACCAGAAAGAGCTTCCAGTTGATGAACAGCATCATGGCCACCAGACCCACAAACATCAGGCAGCTAGAGCACAGAGAAACTACGCTCTGCTCCAGAGCCATCTGTACGTTATCCGCGTCATTGGTAAAGCGGCTCATCAGCTCACCGTGGGGATGCTTGTCAAAGTAGCTGAGGGGAAGGGACTGAAGGCTGTCAAACAGGTCTTTTCTCAGCCGGTTGACGCCCCTCTGGGCCAGCCGGACCATGACGGCGGACTGGCAGTAGGTGGCCACACAGCCGATCAGATAGACGCCTACCAGCTTGCCCACAGACAGGGCCAGCCCAGCAAAGTCGGTACAGCCCGACCAGATGAAGCTGTTGATGATATCCCGCATCATATAGGAGCCGCCCAGGTTGGTAAACACAGACAGCATCAAAAACAGGAACACGGCGACCAGCGGCAGCTTGCTCTTGGTCAGATATCCTACAAGGCGGCGGATCGTCTTGGCCATATTTTTCGGTTTGGCATAGCCCCCTCTTGGGGCTCTATTGGGTCCTGGCATTATCCACCCACCCCCTCTTGCTGAGATTGATAGATCTCCTGATAAATGGTATTGTTGGCCAGCAGTTCCTCATGGGTGCCCCTGCCGGCGATGTGGTCGTCGTCCAGGATCAGGATCTCGTCAGCGTACTGCACGGAGGAGATCCGCTGGGCAATAATGATCACAGTAGTATCCTTCAAGTTCTCCGCGAAGGACTGGCGGATGGCAGCCTCGGTGGCCGAGTCCACCGCCGAGGTACTGTCGTCCAGGATCAGGATGGCGGGCTTGCGGAGCATGGCCCTGGCGATACACAGCCGCTGCTTCTGGCCGCCGGACACGTTGGTCCCTCCCTGGGTCAGCAGGGTATCGAAGCCGTCCGGGAAGGACATGATGAAGTCATAGGCCTGGGCATCCTTGGCCGCCTGGATCATCTCCTCCTCTGTGGCGTCGGGGCGGCCCCAGAGCAGGTTCTCCCGGATGGTGCCGGTAAAGAGCACGTTGGTCTGGAGCACCATGCCGATACGGGCCCGCAGCTCCTCCAGCGGGTAGTCCCGCACATCCACACCGTCTACCAGGACGGCGCCGCCGGTAACATCATAGAACCGGGGGATCAGATTGACCAGCGAGGACTTGCCGGTGCCGGTGCCGCCCACAATGGCCACGAACTGGCCGGGCTCCACAGTAAAACTAATACCGGACAACACGTCGTCCCCCGTGCCGGCAGCCGCGTAGCGGAAGGAAACGTTTTGGAACTCCACTCTGCCCCTGGGAGCGGGAAGGACGCGGTCTACGGCCCCGGACTGCCCCTCCGGTGGGGCCACCCGGTAAATCTCGCCCTGTGGTTTGTTCTCCACGGAGGGCTCGGTGTTCAGCACCTCATGGATGCGGTGGGCGCAGGCCTGGGCACGGGTGAGCTGGAGCAGGGCCATCGCCACCATCATCACGCTCATCAGGATCTGGGCGATATAATTGATAAATGCCTGCAAGTCGCCCAGCAGAAAGCCCTCCGCCATAACCATTCTGCCGCCCAGATACAGGACGGCTACCGTGGCGCCGTTCATGGCCAGCATCATGATAGGCATGATAGCGATGATCTTCAGCCCTACGTTCAGAGCGGCCTCCATCAGCTCATCATTGGACCTTTTGAACTTTCCTCGCTCGTGGTCCTCCCGGACAAATGCCTTGACCACACGGATGGCCACCAGGTTCTCCTGCAGGGTGTTGTTCAGCCCATCGATTTTCTTCTGCATCGTCTCAAAGAGCCTGGTACATATCTTCATCAGAATTCCAATGGCCAGTATCATCAGGGGGATGACCACCACCAGCACGATAGCCAGCCTGGCGTTAATGGAAATACAGATGACCAGGGCGGCGACGAGCATCACCGGAGCCCGGACCAGCATCCGCAGGCCCATATTCAGCATCATGGTCATGGCGTTGACATCGTTGGTCATCCGGGTAATGAGAGAAGCGGAAGAAAATCGGTCGATGTCAGCGAAGGAAAACTCCTGTACCTTGTCGAACAGACACTGGCGCAGGTTAGCGCCAAAGCCCTGGCTGGCGAAGGTGGCGTATTTTGCCGAGCCCACGCCGCAGGCCATGGCGAAGAGGGACAACAGGAGCATCAGACCGCCCATCAGAAAGATGTAGCCCACATCTCCGGCCGGGATGGCCACATCCACGATCTCCGCCATGACCAGAGGGAGGATCAGCTCGCAGATGACCTCCAGGGTAATCAGGATGGGGGACTTGATCGCGTCCTTCTTGTACCCCTCCAAATGGGTAAGAAACAGAGAAAGCAAATTAAGGTTCCTCCTTTGCTTGGGTCTTTGTGGGGGACTCCCCCCGCAAGTTATGGAGCATTCGCCGGCGGAAGGAGAGCAACTGCTCCCGCTCCACCGGGGAGAAGCCCTGGAGCATCCGCCGGGACACAGTTTCAAAGGCCATTTGGCAGCCGATGACCGCCTGCTGCCCCTTGGGGGTAAGCAGTACACGGTTGCGCCGCGCGTCTCGTCCGCGCTCCCGCCGGATATATCCTCCCTTTTCCAGTGATTTCAGTGAGTTTGCCACCGCAGCCGGCGAGATATGCAGCAACTCGGCCAGCTCCCGCTGGGCGTGACACTGGCCGTCCGGGTCGCTGTCGGCACAGCTTTGTAGGATGGTCAGCAGCATGGGGTGGCCGATCTCGTTTAGGTCCGCGGCGATTAATTCCGCCTGAACAGCGGCCCGGTGCGCCAGGTTGATCTGCTGGGACAGCAGCTCCAGCTCGTTGGAGACCGGGATCAAAGCACTCCCCTCCTTTCCAATTAATTAACGGGTTAATAATTAACACGTTGATTATTTTAACACCGCTCTAAAAAATGTCAAGACGGTCCCGTTGAAATTCAAAAACTGTTTACATCCTTCCCTAATAATAGCAAAATAGAGGGCCTGCCCTTCCTGGGCGGCCCTCTATTCTATGGCCTTTCACGGGAATTTACTCCTCGTAATCGTCATACTCAGAGGCACAGGCTGTGCGCTGCAGCTTCCCCTTGGCGTGCCCGCACAGCTCAACCAACGCATCCCAATAGGCGATGATGGCGCAGACCATGGCGGCGGCGCCCAGGGACAGAGCCACGATCTTCAGGACGAAACGGGCTATCTTCATATCTGTTTTCCTCCTTTGTTTTTACTGGTTATCGCTATTTTACCTGATACCGGGGGAAAATACAATCGTTTTTACAAATTTAATCGTCCCAGGGCCGCCCTTATCTATGATCCAGAGGATTTCCCATCCTCTCCCTTCGGCGGCAGGGCCCGGAATACAGTTCCCTCCGCCGGCTCCACCTGCCGCTCCTCCATCAGCTGTTCCACGGTGACAAAACAGTAACCCTCAGACAACAGATTATCCACTACCCGCAGCGCCGCATCTACTGAGGTGTCAAAGATATCGTGCATCAGGATAATATCCCCATCCTTCACATGTTCTACCACCGCTGCCACAATGCGGTCCACATCCTTGTCCTTCCAGTCCTCCGGGTCCACCGACCACAGAATGATGGGGCAGTCCGCCCACTTGCGAACCGAGCTGTCAAACAGGCCGTAGGGGGGACGCAGCCAAAACTCCCCATCGCCCAGGATCTCTGCCAAAAGCGCCCTTGTCTTGCCCACCTGAAGGTCAAAATCCTTGCGGGATAGGTCTGATACCACGACGTGTTCAAAGGTATGAATCCCAATCTGGTGTCCGTCTGCCGCCATACGGCGTATCAGCTCCTCGCTGCCCTCGATCCGGTTGCCCACCAGGAAAAAGGTGGCGGGCACCTCCCGCAGCGCCAGTCCGTCCAGCAGCCGGCCGGTGGTGGAATTTCTGGGGCCATCGTCAAAGGTCAGTGCCACCAGCGGCGGCTCTCCCTCCTCAAGCTCCACTGTAGTCGCTCCCCCTGTCATAGCCAGCTCCTGCGGCGGTCCCGGCCATAGGAGAAAGGCCGCCAGCCATGCCGCCAGCCAAAGTATTTTTCCTGTTTTCACCCGCTCCGCCCCTTCCTTGTCCCTTCGGGAACAGTATGTGCGGCCAAGCGGAAATTTCTCCATGAAAAAAATGTTTTCCAGCAGCTTGACAAAAGCTCCCTCCTGTGTATAATATGAAGCAAGCTTCACATGAAGCATACTTCACATCCAAAGGGAGGAGGGATCGGGTTTGAAAAACAAAGTCCGGGAGCTTCGGGCCGCTGCCGGCATGACCCAGCAGCAGTTGGCCGACTTGGTCCATGTATCCTCCCGCACGATCATCTCCATTGAAAAGGAGCAGTACAACCCCTCTCTGCTGCTGGCCTACCGCATCGCTCTGGTGTTCGGAGTCAGTCTGGAGGAGCTATGCTGCCTAGAAGAAAACAAGGAGCTGGAGGACAAGGAATATGAAAATATATAACAAAAAAGGTCTCATTTGGGGCGTGTTCTGGACGATAGGCGGTCTCTTCTGTCTGTACCGAGATATTGTCGACCCCCATGATTTTCTGCCCCAGCAGATCAAGTCGGTGATCCTCTCCGTGCTCCTGTTGGCAATGGGCGTCACCGGTTTTGTCCGGGCTTTCTCCAAACGGGCCACCATCGAGGATAAGACCGAGGAACGGGACGAACGCAACAAGCTGGTCCGCCTGAAGGGGGACGCCATGGTGGGCAACATCCTCTTTTATGTTCAGATGGCCCTCATGCTGGCGGGGGTTCTGGCCTATGCCGTCACAAAAAAACTTGTATTCGGCTACCTTTTCCTAATCTGTGGACTGAATGTGAGCCTATGCTTCATCCTGTCCATTATCTTTGCCGTCTATTATGAAAAACATGTCTAGGAGGTTCGTCCTGTGAAGATCAAAAGCGTCCGGAATCTGGCCTCCGGCATCCTGTTGATGTTTTTGGCGGCCGCCTGTGCCTGTAAACTCCTATTGGACGGCTTTCAGCTTCGTTTCCTCCTGTCCGCCCTGCTGGCTGTATCCATTTCCCTGGTCAGCTTTTATTTCGCCTTCACCCACCGAGGGATCGAGGAGGAGCTCTCCCGGTACGCCGATGAGCGGGACCGCTATCTGGCGATCAAGTCCGGCCACGCGACGGTCCGTATCATGAACTACCTGCTGCTGGGCGGCTGCTGGATAGCCCTTGTACTGTACGGCTTTACCAAGTCCGCTCTCGCGCTGTCCGTTGCCGCCACTCTGTGCGGCGTATTGATCGCCATGTTCATCATTATGTTGGGGGTGAATTTCTACTATGAGCGCCGAGGATAAGAAAAATGTTATAGAACAGCCTGTCAAATGGGCCAATCGCCGCCCGTTATATGACGAGCGGGATCAGGAAATTGAGGCCTGTGCCAACAGCAAGGCTCTTGGCTTTGGGGCGGGCTGTCTGGAATTGTTCACCGTTCTGTGCGCCGTGAAGGGGGATCCCGCCTGGCGGGGCGGTCTGGCCCTTCTCCTGTTGGGAATGTCCGCCAGTATGCTGTACCGCTCCAGCGCCTACGAGGAGAAGCCCTATCTCTGGGGCGGCCTTCTTCTGGGAGCTCTCGGCGCCACCCTGCTGGCCTGGTTCACCTTCGGAAGCTGAAAGGAGGATATCCATGTGGATCATTGGAGGCGTGCTCTCCTTCTACCTGCTGCAGAAGCTGGCTGCTCTGTTAGCCATCGGACTGTTTTTGCTGGCCGTCTGGATGAAATCGAAAATATCCCATATGGATGGTGAAAAATGGGACCAGTATTTCAGGACGTTAAGCAACCGGGGATATACGGCTGTGTTCTTTGTCTTTTACACTGTCCCCCATTTGGCCCTGGGCTGGGTGGGATACCTGCTCTATTCTCATTTTTGTTTTCCCGCTCCGGCTGTGCTGGCCCTGCTCATTCCCCTGCTGGGGATTCTAAAGGCGGTTCGGATGCTGGACGAAAACAAGGAAAAGCTGTGGGCCAAGATCCGTAAGCTGGGATAAACAGATAAAAAGCGGGCGGCCAATGGCCGCCCCGCTCCTTTATCCCTTCCACATCTGGTACTGCTCCACTAGCTCCTGATAGCCTGGTACACCCTTCAAAAATTGAGCCTCCGGGTCCAGGTCCAACTGGTCCAGCAGAGGCTTGAGCAACATGCTCTGGGCCTCCCCGGTTTCGTTCTTGGTGGGTAGATGGCGATACAGAGAAGATTCACTCAAATCCCAGGGGACCGTCAAAGAGTGGAGCAGTCTCTCCAGCAGCTCCAGCGCCCGCGGGCCGTTCCGTTCTGCCATGGCCAACTGGAGGGGAGCGGACAGCACAGCGTAATCGGTAAGGCCCATAACTCTCCCCTCTGCCTCAGCCGTATCAGAAAAGTGGTGAGCCGCCTCCTTGTCCCCCTCCTCAATCGCCAGCTCGATCATGTGGAGGAGGGTGGTCTGGATAGCATGGGCCCGGTCAAACAAGTCCCGCTCCAGGATAGTCCAAGCCTCCTCAATCTTTCCCTCCTTCCTCCGCAGGGAGGCGGTGAGAGTACGCTTGTCCATATGGGTATCGGATAACTGGTCCAACAGGGTCTGGGCCCGGTCCAACTCCCCTCGGCTAATACACTTAGAGGCCACAGTGTAGGTAGCGGCTTCACACACCCTTGCGTCCGCACTGCTGGCACACCGCTCATAGAGAGCGTCGATCTCCTCCTGCCAGGTCTGCCGCTCCCCCTCTGTGCCGCCAGGTAACAGAGTCAATATTCCCTCCAGCAGCCCCGCCAAGCTGAAGGCGAGCAGGTCACTATTGGGAAACTCCCGCAGCTTACTCCTGGCCAAATCAAAGGCCGCGGCAAGCGCCTCCCCCTGGGCTGTCTCATAGACTCGGTTCAGAAATAAACCAATTTCCTCTTGGGTCAGGTCCTCCTGAAAAGACAGCAGGGTGTTCAGATCCACCCCCAGGGTCCGGGCTAGGGAAGGCAGAAGGGTAATATCTGGGTAATTGAGCCCTTTCTCCCATTTATTTACTGCCGGGGCACTAACTCCGAGCCTATCAGCCAGTCCCTCCTGGGTCAGTCCCATGGTCTGGCGGCGGGTACGGATTACGTCATGGATTTTCATAAGCTTCTCCTCCTGTCTTTCCACCATCATAGCAGACTTTCCCGCCCGCTACAATGGAGCAGTACGACAGAGAACGGGAGCGGATATTAACCTTCAGTTAATTTTAATACAAAAGATCCCCCGGTTTTGGCCGGGGGATCTCTCCATATCATTTCATATCAGGGAGCAGGCACCACTTCTACCGTGTAGCCCAGGTCCTTCAGCCCCTGGACAACGCCGGTCTCGCCCACCATGTGGCCGGCGCCCACCACCAGCAGGCCGGTGTGGGAGCCCTCCCGCTTCAGATACTCATCCGCATAGGCGATCATGCCGGGGTCCCGGTCGGTGAACAGTTTGCTGTTCAGCTCGTCGTCGCTGTTCAGGATGGAATCCTTATCATAAATCTGGTCAAAGCTCTCCACGTCCCGGCTCTTCCAGGTGTCCATCATGGCGCCGATCTGGGCCACCTCCTCCTGCAGGGCCTCCTGGGTGGCGGGCTCAAAGGCCTCCTCCCCCAGCACGGCGGTCAGGGCGTCCTTCGTCTGCTGGCTCATGGAATCGGGGTCCAGAATCATCAGCAGGCCGCTGGCCAGGTATACCTCCTGGTACTCAGGGGACAGGCCGTCAAAAATACCGCCCTGGAAGGCATAGGTCTCCACAGCGTCGATGGCGATGCCGGCATTGACCGCCTTGGCGTTGACATACATATCAATGGCCATGGCGTTGGAGCTGGTAGTCTCATCCATCGTAGCCAGGGAGGAAAAGCTGTTGGCCAGGGCCCAAGCTTTGTACTGGGCGATGGTCTGCTCATCCATCCCCATCTGAGCGGCGGTTTCCACTACCACCTGATACAGCTCCGGGGAGATGTGGTCGGCCAGGGTCGTACCGTCGGCATAGGTCTGCATGGCGGCAAACTCGGCGATCTGGGCCTGGTCATTGAAGTCCAACTCAAAGGTCACCTGCTCGGCGTTCAGAATGATGTCCCGCAGTTGCTTATGGATGGGGTAGGTGTTGTTCACGTCCGTATGGATGGAGCCCAGCAGGTACAAGGTGTTGCCGTTGCCCTCCGCCTTCCACAGCAGACCCAGGGAGCCGGCGTTCTGCTGGTCATATAGATTGAGGATCAGGCTGTTGGCCATAGCGGCCCCCTCCAGCAGAGTGCAGGGACGGTCCAGATTCAGCCCGGTGCCGTCGCCGGCTATTGCGCCCACCTCAGTCATGAAGGCCTCTGGCCCCTCCTCCACGCCGGGAAAGGCGTAAGCGGCCGCCTCCTGGTACAGAGCGTTGAGCACACCGCCGCGGGTCGTATCGAGGACCAGGCCGGCGTCATCCGCCTCCCGCTGCTCCACACCCAGCAGGGCCAGCTTGTCAGCCACCACCTGTGTCATCTTGTTCAACTGCTCATCTGTGATGGTCTTGCCGTGGTCCGTGTACAGCTCGTCACCAAAAAGTCCCATAGCATATCCATCTGCCAGCACGCCGTAGGCCCAGGTTGGGAGAGGCTGGACCTGCTCCTCGGCCGCCAGAATGGCGGGGGATGCCCCCATGGCCACAGCCAGGGAGAGCAGCAGCGCTAAAAATTTTTTCATAGTGAGACGTCCTTTCTCCATTTGCCTTAGTCTGTTTAAGTGTACTTTTATAAACCGGCAAAGTCAAGAAAAATGATTTGGAAAATCGGTTGCAATATCTGGATCTTTGTGTTATATTAGCGCAAGGGTTATTTTGAAAAAAGTTTGAAAAAGTACACTTTTTCAAACTTTTTATTCATTATTAACTAAAATATATAACAAAACAGGAACAGGCCACGAAGGGGCCTGTTCCTGTCTGTCTTTTGGGCGGAATGAAGGTCGTGCCCGTTACTTACTCTTTGACTACTGTTTTGGTGATGGTAGCCTTGGGGTCCTCGGTGTCGAAGACTGTCTTGGCGGCGGCAGCCAGACCGGCCAAGCCCTGGATCTCGCTGGGAATGATGATCTTGGTGGCTTTCCCGTTGGCGGCGGCCTGGAATGCCTCCAGCGCCTTGATTTTGATGACACCGTCGCCAGGGGCGGCGTCATTGATGAGCCGAATGGCGTCTGCGGTGGCCTGCTGAACCTTCAGGATGGCCTCGGCTTCGGCCTCAGCCTCCAAAATCTTGGCCTGCTTGGCGCCTTCCGCCTGAAGGATGGCCGCCTGCTTGGCCGCGTCGGCTCGAAGGATAGCGGACTGTTTCTCGCCCTCCGCCACCAGGATTTGGGACTGCTTCTGGCCCTCGGCCTGGAGAATGGACTCACGCCTCTCGCGCTCGGCCCGCATCTGCTTCTCCATGGATTCCTGAATATCCCGGGGCGGCATAATATTTTTCAGCTCCACCCGGTTGACCTTGATGCCCCAGTTGTCGGTGGCTTCGTCCAGGATCGCCCGCATCTGTCCGTTGATGTGGTCCCGGCTGGTCAGGGACTGGTCCAGCTCCAGATCGCCGATAATATTACGAAGGGTGGTAGCGGTCAGGTTTTCAATGGCGGACATGGGGTTCTCCACCCCATAGGTGTACAGTTTGGGATCTGTGATCTGAAAATAAATTACGGTATCGATCTGCATAGTCACGTTGTCCTTGGTGATGACGGGCTGGGGCGGAAAGTCCACCACCTGCTCCTTCAGGGACACATTTTTCGCCACCCGGTCCACGATAGGCAGCTTGAACTTCAGGCCCACGCCCCACACCGTACGGAATGCGCCCAGCCGCTCGATGACAAAGGCACGAGACTGGGGAACGATCTTGATGCAGGACCCCAGCACAATTAGGACCAGCAGAGCCAAGATTATCCATGGCAGAATACCCAAAACAACTTCCATATTTTCTCCTCACTTTCTAAATGGCTTCCATTTACAAGCACTTATAATGTTTCTACGAACACCTTGACCCCTTCGATACGAAGCACTTTGACCTCCGTACCGGCGGGGATGACCACAGCCTGCTGGCTCCGGGCGGACCATATCTGGCCTGAGATATTGACCTGACCCTTTCCCTCTATGTTGTCGATGTCCTGGATCACTATGGCAGTCTTGCCGATCACCCGATCCGCGTTAGTGGCCACATTTTTGGTATCCAGATACCGGGCGGCCAATGGCCGCACCAGAGCCAGCGCCAGACCGGACAGAGCCAGAAACACAATCACCTGAACCCAGATCGCTCCGCCCATCCAGGCTGTGATCGCTCCGCCTAGGGCTCCGACGGCAAACCAAATGAAGGTCAGCCCCACGGTGGCCAGTTCCCCGAGGACCAGCACCACCATCACGATCAGCCAAATGGTACTCGGACTCATAGACACTCCTTTCCCCCGGTCCTGATGCACAGTCCCGAGGCTTGCTATATTGGTAGCATATCATATCCGCCAGGAAATTGCTACAATAACTTGCTGTCAAAAAATAAAATATTGGCTATAAATTAGTATGGCCTCAAATCTTATAGCCATCATACACAGAAAAAACCAATCAAACCGCACTCCTAGACATACCTATATTCCAAGCAAAAAAGTTCGGCTCTCACTTTTGATGAGAGCCGAACTTTTTAGTTTCTTAAACGTTAGGCTTTGACACGGACACGGCGGAAGGAAGTTGGCTTTCTACGTGCCCGGGTTTTAAAGACTAACCGCGTTTATCAGTACATGCCGCCCATGTCAGGGGCAGCGGGAGCGGCGGGAGCGGGAGGCTGGGGCTTATCGGCCACCAGGGACTCGGTGGTCAACAGGGTGGATGCGATGGAAGCGGCGTTCTCCAGGGCAGAACGGGTCACCTTGGTGGGATCCACAATGCCGGCGGGGATCATATCGCAGTACTCCTCCTTGTAGGCGTCGAAGCCGTAGCCGGTCTTGCCGGACTCGCGAATCTTCTCCAGCACTACAGAGCCGTCGATGCCGGCATTGGCGGCGATCTGCTTCACCGGAGCGGTGAGGGCCCGGGCGATGATCTGGACACCAGTCTTCTCGTCGCCCTCGACCTGGTCGTACAGCTTCTCCACGGCGGGGATGGCATTCAGGTAGGCGGTGCCGCCGCCGGCCACGATGCCCTCTTCCACAGCGGCGCGGGTGGCGTTCAGGGCGTCCTCGATGCGCAGCTTCTTCTCCTTCATCTCCACCTCGGTGGCGGCGCCTACCTTGATGACGGCCACACCGCCGGCCAGCTTGGCCAGCCGCTCCTGGAGCTTCTCCTTGTCATAGTCGGAGGTGGTGACCTCAATCTGGCTCTTGATCTGGCCAATGCGGGCCTTGATGTCCTCGCTGCTGCCAGCGCCGTTGACGATGGTGGTGTTCTCCTTAGTAATCTTCACCTGACGGGCCTGACCCAGCATAGTCAACTGAGCTTCCTTCAGCTCCAGACCCACATCGGAGGAGATAACCTGGCCGCCGGTCAGGATGGCGATATCCTGGAGCATCTCCTTGCGGCGGTCACCGAAGCCAGGGGCCTTGACGCACACCACATTCAGGGTGCCGCGCAGGCGGTTGACAATCAGAGTAGACAGGGCGTCGCCCTCCACGTCTTCAGCGATGATCAGCAGCTTCTTGCCGGACTGGACCACCTGTTCCAGAATGGGCAGCAGCTCCTGGATGTTGGAGATCTTCTTATCGGTGATGAGGATGAGGGCGTCGTCCAGGTTGGCCTCCATCTTCTCGGTGTCGGTGACCATATAGGGGGTGATGTAGCCCCGGTCGAACTGCATACCTTCCACGACCTCGGAGTAGGTCTCGGCGGTCTTGGACTCCTCGATGGTGATGACGCCGTCGTGGCCCACTTTCTCCATCGCCTCAGCGATCAGCTTGCCGATGGTCTCATCGCCGGAGGACACGGCACCGACACGGGCGATATCAGCGGAGCCGTTGACCTTCTGGCTGTTGGCCTTCATGGCCTCAATGGCGGCCGCGGTGGCCTTGGCGATGCCCTTCTTCATGACCATGGGGTTGGCACCGGCCGCCAGGTTCTTCAGGCCCTCGCGAACGATAGCCTGCGCCAGCAGGGTAGCGGTGGTGGTGCCGTCGCCGGCCACATCGTTGGTCTTGGTGGAGACCTCCTTCACCAGCTGGGCGCCCATGTTCTCAAAGGGGTCCTCCAGCTCGATCTCCTTGGCGATGGTAACACCGTCGTTGGTGATAAGGGGAGCACCGAACTTCTTGTCCAGCACCACGTTGCGGCCCTTGGGGCCCAGGGTGATCTTTACAGTATCGGCCAGCTGGTTGACGCCCTTCTCCAGAGCCTTGCGGGCCTCCTCGCCGTAGCAGATAATTTTAGCCATAACACATTACCTCCGATTTAGAGTAAATTTGATACACGATTTGGGATAAAAAGACGGGTTTACTCAACCACGGCCAGGATATCATTCTGACGAACGATGGTCACTTCCTCGCCGTCCAGCTTCACCTGAGTGCCGGAATACTTGCTGGTAATGACCTTGTCGCCCACCTTCACGGTCATGACGACCTCCTTGCCGTCCACCATACCGCCGGGACCTACAGCGATGACCTCTGCCACTTCGGGCTTCTCCTTGGCGGCGCCGGTCAGGATGATGCCGCCCTTGGTGGTCTCCTCGGCCTCCACCAATTTTACGATCACACGGTCAGCCAGGGGTTTGAGTTTCATAACAAGTTCCTCCTTATATATGAGTTTTTTGAACTAACTTTCTCAGCGGTTTAGCACTCTTTTTATTTAAGTGCTAAATCTAACTATGATAATAACCGCTTTCTCAAAAAAAATCAACCCCTAAATCAAAAAAATTTGGGGTTGATTTTCTATAATTTACGTTTTGTTCACAAACATATGTCAAGAGTGCTAAACACAAGGGGCATAGCTCGCTCCAGCCGGGTAAAAGAAATTCACCTTTTTCTCTGACAGGCGGACCGTAAAAGTGGTGTCCCGCATGATCTCTCCATCCACTACCACGGTGATGGGTTCCCGGGCGGAGAAGGACACCTCCTGCCCGTGGTAGGCTCGAATCAGCGCGGGGTACTTCCAGTACAAGCCTTTAGCGTACTGACCCGCCAGGCGCGCGAAGGTAGGCAGACTCACCTTGCCCACCCGCAGCACATCCAGCACGCCGTCGTCAGGCATGGCGTCGGCCACCGGCATAAAACCGCCCCCATAGTGCCGCCCATTGCAGATGCACAGGATGGCGGTGGGCTCCTGCGTCCAGCGGTCAGCCCCCATAGACACCGTCATGGGACGGCAGATTCCCCGTACAAGCACCTGCTCCGCCAGGGACAGCAGATAGGCCCATCGTCCGGAGACACCTTTCAATCGCTTGTATTTGTGTACTCCGGCGGCGATACGTGCGTCCACTCCGGCGCATATCACATCCAGCCCCAGCTTGCCGTTGCAGTCCATCAGGTCAAAGGCGGCCTGCGGCCCGGCCGCCAAAGCCTCGAGATTTGAAAAAATGCTGCGGTAGTTGGGCCCAAACAGTTTCAGAAAGTCGTTGCCCGTCCCCATGGGCACGTTGGTCACTGCCAGAAAATCGTGGCCCGCCGCCCCATTCACCACCTCGTTGAGAGTACCGTCACCTCCACAGGCGTAGATCCGAATGGGTTTCCCCAGAGCAGCGGCCGCCTCTGTCATTCGTCGGGCGTCCCCTTCTCTGGCGGTGTGGACTATCTTGCGAGGAAAAGGCAGTCTCTCCAGCAACCGCTCCAGCGTCTCGGTACTATCCTTTTTCCCCGCGGCGGGGTTGATAATAAACAGATGGTCCATAGACACCTCCGAAGCGCCTCAGGGCAGCTCCCCAAAGCCCCAGATCACCTGCTGCTCCACATAGCCTGCCCAGTGAAACTCCTCCAGCACGCACCGCTCCGGGAGGGAGCTCTCCAGCCCAAGCTCCGCCAGCAGGGAGGGACCTTCCTGGGGAATCCACAGTTGGTCCGCCGGGTCGGTACGCACCCAGAAGGTCTGGAAGCGGTCCGGGTCGTAGATGAGGATGATCTCCGCCAGAGCCGGGTCGCCCCCAGGGACAAAGAGGAATATTTTACAGAAGGGCAGGTCCGCCGGCCTGACGGCAATCAGTTCCTCCGTCTTTCGCAGGAGGGCGGCCATCAGCGCCTTCCGGTCCTTCCCTCTGGGATGAAAAAAACGGTTGGCTCCCAGGTCCAGCCACTCCTCTCGAAAATCCTCTTCCGCCGGACACCAGTTGGGCTGGTACTCCTCTACCACCCGCAGAACCCTTTTCAGCTCCCGCCGATATCCCCGAAATTTTTTTATATGGTAAGGCATGACCCCTCCTATTTCATCCCGTACATAAACAGGTCGCACTTCAGCATCCCGTTATAGAGTTTTCGCTTCTTGTCCGCCTGCCGGCCGAAAGTCCGCTCAAACTCGGTGTGGGAGGACAAAAGGAAGAGCTTCCAGCCCTCTGGAAATTTGCTCCAGGCTCGGCCGAAGGCCCGGTACAACTCCTCCGCCTCCCGGCGCTCCATGATGCGCTCTCCGTAAGGCGGATTGGTGACCACCCGGCCATAGAGGCCGCCCCAGTGGAAGGTCCGGGCGTCGGCCGCCTCAAAGGATACGATGTCGTCCACCTCTGCCAGTTGAGCATTGTGCCGGGCCAGCTCCACGGCGGCGGGGTCCAGGTCGCCGCCCCAAATCTCATAATCCCCATCAAATTCCTGGTCCATGGCCTGGTCAGCCGCCTCCATCCAGAGCCGCTTGTCCAGCCACCCCCATTTTTGGGCGGAGAAGGACCTGTTCAGCCCCGGCGCCCGGTTTCGGGCAATCAAGGCAGCCTCGATGGGGATGGTGCCGCTGCCGCAGAAGGGGTCGCACAGGGGGTCCCGGCCTCTGTACCGGGACAGCAGGACCATGGCCGCCGCCAGCGTTTCCCGCAGGGGGGCAATCACCCCCTGGGCCCGGTAGCCCCTCTTGTGCAGCCCAGCGCCGGAGGTATCCAGCATCAGGGTGGCGGTATCCTTCATAATCGCGAACTGAATCTGGTACAGCGCCCCTGTTTCCGGCAGGGTATTCAAGCCGTAAGCCTCTCCCAGCCGGGCGGCCACCGACTTTTTCACGATGGATTGGCAGGCGGGCACCGAGTGGAGGGCGGAGTTGAGGGAGTGGCCCTTCACTGGAAACTGGCCCTCCCGAGGGATGAACCGCTCCCAGGGCAGGGCCCGCGTCCCTTCAAATAGAGCGTCAAAGTTTCCAGCCGGGAATGTCCCCAGCACTAGCAGAACCCGCTCCCCGGTACGCAGATTCAGATTCAGCCGGGGCAGGTCCCCCTCTGTTCCGGTACACAGCACCCGGCCATTTTCCGCCTGGACACTGGGCAGACCCAGCCTCCGGATCTCGTCAGCGCACAGCCCCTCCAGGCCAAACAGGGTGGGGACAGCAAAATTCAGCTCGCCCACAGGCAACACCTCTCCTCTCTTTTGTGGGTCCAGTATACCGTATCTGACGGTCTATGGCAAATTCTTTTTCTCCAAGCCGCCGGTGTAAAAAAGGGACAGGGCGATCTTCGCCCTGTCCCACGTTTATCCCTGTCAAAGCGCCATAGGGGGATAGAAGGACACGCTCCCTATCCGCTCCAGTCCCACCTGGCGGGCCCGCAGAGCATACTCCTTCACGTCGCCGGTGGTATAGATGGTCAGTCCGCCCAATCTGTCGTCAGAGGCCAGCAACCGCTCTCCCTCCAGGTACTCCTTTAGGGCGCGGGCCATCTCCTCCGCGGGGTCGATGAGGGGCAGACCGGGATACAGGCGGCGGATGCTGTCCGCTACCAGGGGGTAATGGGTACAGCCCAGCACACAGCACTGGATGCCCTCCCGCACTATGCCGTCCATCTCCAGGCGCAGGTCCGCCTCCACCTCCGCCATGCCGGCAGGGTCCCCAAGGTTGTGCTCCACCAGCCGGGCCAAATCAGGACAGCCACAGCTGAGGACCACCAGCTTCTTGGGGCTGCGGGCCAATATCCCCTCCGGATAGCACCGGGAGTTGTGGGTAAAGACGGTGGAGATGACTCCTATCTTGTCTACACTCAGCCGTGCGGCGGCCTCCGCCCCCGCCTGAACGGCGTTGAAGGTGGGGCAGGACACCTCCCCCTCACACTGTCCGATTACGCAGGAGATGGTATTGCAGGCCACCAGCAGGGCCTTCACATGATGATCCTCCATGAAGCGGAACATATACCGGGCCATGGCCACGATCTTGTCCTCTGGATGGTTCCCGTAGGGAATATGGGCGCCGTCCCCGAAATAGACCAGCTCCTCGCCTGGCAGCGTCCGCTGAACCTGCCGGACTACACTAAAGCCGCCGATGCCAGAGTCCAGGATTCCGATGGGGTCACTGGGATGGAACATAGACACACCTTCTTCTGCCGCCGGCGGGTTGCCGGCCGTCACCAGTGGATATTACCACAAACTGTCGGTCTGGTAAAGACGAAACTCCGCGGGGCGGTCAAGTTTTACCGCTCCGCGGAGATACCCTTCGTCACTCCACCCGATTCAACTCCCCGGTAAGCAGGTCCAGTTGGTAAGCGCCGGTGTCCGTTGTGACGCGCCACACCGGGATCAGCTCCATGGGCCCGGACAGAGAGGTGACACTGATATAGCCCTGAACGATACTGTCCACCTGATTGCATACGTCGCCCAGCCCATTGAGGCCATTATAAAAGTACACGAGCGCCGAGGCCACCGTAATGGGCCGCTGGTCCGTCCGCTCCACAGGGCTGCCCACCAGACGGCGGCCGGCGGTCATGGTCTCCAGCCCCTCCGAGCCCCATACCAGGGTAACCTGGTGGTTAAACAGGGGGATGCCCTCCCAGCTCTGGCGGACCGTCAGGGTATTCTCATCCCGTGCCGTTGTCTCTCCCTCGAACCCGATTTGGGTCAGGAGGTCCAGGCAACTCCTCTCCTGGTCCACACCCAGCGGGAAGCTGTCTGGCGATAATTCCGCCGAAAAGGACCCATCGCTGTGGAACTGGAGGGCGCCCGCCCCGTTTTGGTAGCGGTACACCCCGGCTCCTCTGGCCTGGACCACTACATCCTCCCCCAAAAGCTGGGTGGCCAAGCGGCTTTCCTCCTCCTGGTCCCGCTCCACGGTCTGGGGCCTGGGAACCATCTGGTCGTCGGGCAGTTGTCCCTCATGGATCTGTATCCCACGGTCAGTCAGGAAATCCACGGCCTGCTGGCGATTCTGCCTCTGGTTGGCGCTGTCCCGCCACTCCCGTTGGACCACAAAGAACAGTAAGCACAGATTGACCGCCGCGAGCATGATCAGGATGATGTTTTTCAGCTTGGACCATTCCATACCGTCAATCCTCCCGGCTGCCGGCGGCCACCCAGGTGGCGGACACGCTGTCCCCGCCGCCGTCCAGATAGGCCAGCATCAACTCATCCCCCTCCATCCCTTTGGCCGTGAGAGCCGCCGTGGCCTGGAGGGGCGGCATGACAGACCCACGCTCTCCGCTGGCCGTATAGCTGCGCAGCCGGAGCGTAAAGCGGTCTATCCTCCCGTTCTGGACCAAAAACTGGGCCGCACTCCCCTCGTCCAGTTGGACCGGCACCCCGTTCAGGCAGTATCCAAAGTCGATTTGCCAGCCCCCATCCACCTCTTGGACAGACATCAGATACAGTCTCGCCTCTCCCATACGGGGCGTCATAGCGTCCGCGGCCAGTCGGCGGCATGTCTCTACCGCTTCAAACAGGTCTGCCCCGGACAGGGGGAAATGGCCCACCCCGCCCCGGTCAGCCAGATAGGTTGCGATGCCCCGTTCAGTCAGCCGCAGGGTGTCGTTGCCGTTTCGGACCACCTGCTCCGTGCCCGCAGAGTAAAATACGCTGGAGCCCACCGAGAAGTCCAGGTCCTCCGCCAGAGCGGCAAGGGCGCTCTGCCCTCCGACAGCCGGATTGGCCGCCTGATAGATGACCGGATCCAGCCCCCCCTCTGTCAGCAGGGTATCCGGGTCCAGGTCCTGGTACAGATCGGTCTCAAAGGCGAAGCGGGCGCCGTTTGTCCCCATTCCGGTCAGCGCGCTTTCCAACTGCTGGGGCGTGACAACCTCCGTCAGACAGCGGTAGTAATATCCGTCCCGCTGGTCCTGGTAATAAAACGCCACTTGGTTCTGCCATAGGGACAGGACCAGTCGCCGGACATGGGCATCCAGCGCGCTCTCCTCACCGGACAGCCAGCCCACCAGCACTTGGAGGGGGATATCCCCCTGAAAATCGAAATAGACGCCAGGACAGGAGGTGAGCGCCTCCTCCCACTGGTAGCGGTTCACCCGCTCTGGCTGGCCCGCACTGGACAGCCCCTCGGCCAGCAGGCCGGCCACCTGTTGGAACAGGGCATCCGCCGCCCCTTGGTCATACTGAACTCCATAGCGGCCAGTCTCCATACCCGCCGTCAGATTGACCGCGATACGCAGGGGGCGGACCGCCTCGATCCGGCTACCCCCTTCCGTCTGTCCCATCTGGGTCTGGGGCATATCCTCCCGGAGAATATTGTGCAGCGGCTCCAGCATTCTGGTCTGGATCAGCAGCCAGACAGCGGAGCAGGTAAGAAACAAAATCAGCACATCCTTAGCCAGCTCCACAGCCCTTCGGTCAAACTTCCGCCTATCCATGGTCCGGCCCCTCGATCTTCAGCTCCAGCCGGAGTGCCAGGCCGGGGCCATCCTTGTCCTGGAGCTCCAGCAGCCCCTGGTGTCGGTTCACGATCTCCTTGGCGATAGACAGCCCCAATCCGGTCCCGCCGGACTGGCGGGACCGGGCCTTGTCCACCCGGTAGAACCGCTCAAAGATCCGGGACCGGTCCTCCGGTGGGATACCGATACCGTCGTCATCCACCACCATCCATACCCGGTCCTCTGTCCGGCCGGCGGAGATGGTAATATGGCCCCCGTCGGGGGTATATTTGATGGAATTGGACACGATATTCATCATAACCTGGAGCACCCGCTCCCGGTCAGCCACAATGGCGGGCAGCTCTGACTCCAGTTCCAGCTTCAGGGTGTGGGCATGGCGCTGGGCCTCCATATAGACTGCGTTGTACAAATCCTGGAGCGCCGCCTCGAAGGAGAAGCGGCCCAGCTTCAGATCGTCCCTGCCCGAGTCGAGGCGGGACAGGGTGAGCAGGTCCTGGACAATGTGGGTCATACGGTCGCTCTCGTTGAGGATAACCCCCAGGAATTTCTTTTCCATGGCGGGTGGGATGTCCTCGGCGCTCTCCGCCAGGGTCTCGGCATAGGATCGGATATTGGTCAGGGGGGTACGCAGCTCGTGGGACACATTGGCCACGAACTCCCGGCGCATCTCCTCGTTTTTCCGCTGGGCAGTCACATCGTGGATGACCACCAAGGCGCCGCCGCCCTCCCGGCCGCGATCAAAGGGGGCCAGCAGCAACTGGAGAAACCGGTCCCGGACCTGGAGCTCTCCCTCCAGATGGTCGGGGGCCTCCAGCACCTGATCTAGAGGGGCGATATCGCCAAAGAGCTGGCCATAGTCGCTCTCCGGCCCGATGTGCCGCAGCAGCATCTGGTCGGCGGCAGGGTTGGAGTGGATGACCTTTCCATCCCGGGAACAGGCCACCACGCCGTCGGTCATGTGGAGGAAGAGGGTATCCAGCTTGTTGCGCTCGTTCTCCACCTGGCGCAGAGTATCCTGGAGCTGGTCCGCCATGTCGTTGAAGGTATCGGTCAGCACTCCGATCTCATCCCGCGAGGCCACTTGGATCTTCCGGGAAAAGTCCCCTTCTGCCACCCGCATGGCCCCCTCCGTCAGCCGCTGTATAGGGGTAACCATCGTCTTGGACAGCAGGAAGGACAACAGCACCGAGATGACCAGGCCAAAGACCAGGGCCTCCATGATCAAGAGAAACATTTTCTCGGTCAGGCTGTTGGCAGTGGCCTTGTTGTCCAGGATGTAGATGACATAGCCCTCGTCCCCCCGGTGGATGGGGACGGCCAAGTCCATATAATCGGCGGCCAGATTGCTCTCATCCCCCACCTCGTTGGTCTCCAGCCCGGTATTCAGGGCAAAATTCAGGTTCTTGGTATATTCCAATACCTGGTTCTCCCCCTCAGGAGCCACCAGGCACACTCCATCGCTGTCCAGGATATACAGCTTGCGGTTGCGCCCGTCCACCCCCAGCACGCCGACATAGGCGTCCAACACATCGGCCATTCTCTCCGCACCGTTCTCCTCATCCGGAGTTTCGGTGGTCAGGTCGGACACCAGGCCGGGGTCGCTGAACACGTCGGACATCTGGCTATAAAAATCCTCCAGATAAAAGGCGGTCACAGAGTTGATCAGGAAGGCCCCCACCACCATCATCAGGGACAGGATCAGCAGCACCATGATCATGACCAACTTCATATGCAGACTACGCATGGGGCACCCCCTTTCGTCGGAACAAAGTCCGCTTTCCTCGGAACGCCCTGGCGGGCATTCCTCCCTCGCTCCCTTGTTCCTCCTCTCCGAACCGGACCCGCTTCGCTGGGCTCCGCTTCGGTCTGCCGCCTTCGGCGGCTTTCTCTCCCAAAGTCCGCTTTCCTCGGAACGCCCTGGCGGGCATTCCTCCCTCGCTCTTATGGGGCCGGCACTGTAATCTCACTCGCCGAAAAGATAGCCCATTCCCCGCTTGGTGCGGATGAACTCAGGGTTGGCCGGATCGTCCTCGATCTTCTCTCGTAAGCGGCGGATCGCCACGTCTACCGCCCGAACGTCGCCTACATAGCCCTCATAATTCCATACATGCTCCATCAGGGCCTCCCTCGAAAAGACCTTCCCGGGCTGGGCAGCCAGGAAACAAATCAGATCGTACTCTCTCTGGCTCAACTCCAAGGGGAGCCCATCCTTGAATACGGTGGCACGGTCCCGGTCAATATTGACTCTGCCCGCCTTAATCGTGCCAAGGCCGGATTGTGCCGCGGGGACAGCGGGGGACATGGCCACCCGCCGGATATTGGCCTTGACCCGGGCCAGCAGCTCCCGCATGGAGAAGGGCTTGGTGATATAGTCGTCCGCCCCCAGCTCCAGCCCCAGGACCTTGTCCGCTTCCTCCTCCCTGGCAGTGAGCATGATGATAGGGGCGGCAGACCCGCTCTCCCGCACCTTCCGGCACACCTCAAAGCCGTCCATTCCGGGCAGCATCAGATCCAGCAGGATCAGGTCCGGGTCATTTTCCAGGGCCAGCTGTAAGCCGGCGGGCCCGTCGTATGCCTCCAGGGTATCATAGCCCTCCCGGCTCAGGTTGAAGGACAGGATATCCACGATATTCTGTTCATCCTCTACAATCAAGATGGTTTTGCCCACAAGATCCCCTCCTTCTCTTTCTCACAAATGCCGCCGGTCTCTCACAGGCCCAGCAGCACCTTTACTTTCAGAGTGGTAGCCACGGTCTTTGCGTCTGTGATGGTGCCATCCATCACCTGCTCCACCAGCTGCTGGAAAGGCATGGTGACCACATCCAGAAACTCGTCCTCATCCAGGTGCTGTTTTTTGCGTGTCAGCCCTTGGGCCAGATACATATGCAGAGCCTCGTCACAGAAGCCGGGCGACGCCAGGGTATAGCCCAGATATGTCCACTTTTCAGCCTCCAGCCCCGTCTCCTCGCTCAACTCCCGCTTTGCCCCCAGCAGACGGTCCTCCTCCGCCCCGTGGTCCAGCTTGCCCGCGGGCAGTTCCAGCAGCTCCTGCCGGATGGGGTAGCGGAACTGGCGGACCAGGCTCACGCTGTTGTCCCTGTCCAATGCCAGGACAGCCACCCCGCCCGGATGGTAGACGACCTCCCGGTCCGCCGTTTTCCCGTCGGGCAACTCCACCTGGTCCATGTCGACCCGGATGATCCTGCCCTGAAAGATCGTCTGGCTGCTTACCGTTCTCTCGGTCAGCTCCATGTCCTGTCCTCCTTCCGGCCCCTGCCGGGACCCATTTGAAATCAGTATACCACACAAGGGGGAACTGGTAAAGACGCAAGGTCTCTCTCCGCCGCAAAATTTCCCCATCGCCGCTGTACGAGGTAGTTAAAACATAGTATAATGAGTAAACAAACTGAAATGATAGGGGGCCTTTCCATGATTCGTCGCGCCGTTCCGTCCGATCTGCCGGACATTTTGGAGATCTACGCCATCGCCCGCCGCTTCATGGCACAGGCGGGCAACCCGGACCAGTGGCGGGATGTCTATCCACCGGAAGATCTGGTCCAGGACGATATCCGTCAGGGGTTTTGCCATGTCTGTGTCCTGGATGGCCGCATCCAGGGCGTCTTTGCCGCCATGTGCTGGGACGACCCGGATTACCAGGTCATTCAGGGTGCCTGGCTCAACGACCGGCCCTACTGGGCCGTCCACCGAGTAGCCAGCCGGGGAGAGGTCCGGGGCGTAGCCTCCCGGTGCCTCCTCTGGTGCCTGGAGCGGGGCGGCAGCGTACGCATCGACACCCACCCGGCCAACCGCCCCATGCAGCGGGTGTTAGACAAAAATGGCTTCACCCTGTGCGGCACCGTCTGGATGGAGGACGGCTCTCCCCGCCTGGCCTACCAACGTGAGGTCCCGGCGGGCTGGCGCTGGGACAGTGGGGAGGAGTGAGGGGCTTGTTTTCTCCCATCGATCTGGAGCGTTGGGACCGGCGGGCTATATTCGAGGAATTTCTCGGCCTTGACTGCAGCTTTGCTCTGACGCGAGAGCTGACTATCACCCGGTTCCATTCCTATGTCAAGGCCAGGGACCTTCGATTTTATCCCGCCCTTGTCTGGGCGGTGGTCACCGCGGCCAACCAGCACAAGGAGTTCCGTATGGGGCTCGACCCACAAGGCCGCCCTGGATTCTATGATCTCGTCCATGCGGAGTATACAGTGCTGGACCGGCGCTCCCACAACATGGCCAGCCTGAACACGGAATATGACCGGGACTTTTCCGCCTTTTACCGCGCCATGTCAGCGGCTTTGGACCGCTTTGAAGCGGATGGGACGCTGACCGCCAGCCGGGAAGACTCTGTGCTGCTCTCCTGTGTCCCCTGGTTCTCCTACACCGGCCTCTCCTTTCAGATGAAAAGCAGTCTAAACTTCCTTCGCCCCATGTTTGTCTGGGGCAGATTTCAGGAGCGGCAGGGCAACATCATCCTGCCCTTTACCCTCCAGGTCCACCATGGGGCGGCGGACGGCTATCACTGCCATCTCTTTTTCCAGTCTCTGGAGCAAATCCTGGCAGAGCCCGATCATTTTCTGGCCTGGTCTGGCATGATGTGAAGAAAGTCCCCCGTCAGGCATTTTGTCCCATCTTTTACTTTGTCGTTGCAAGCGGGCCTCTTTTGTGCTATAAGTAACATATGTAACACTTTTCGACAAAAGAGGTATGGTCGTGAAAATAAGTCAAGAAAAACGGGCTCGCTTGGCTTACGTAGCCCGCAGGTATTATCTGGAGGATCAGAAGCAGAGCGATATCGCCCGAGAGCTGGGGGTGTCCCGTCCTCTCATCAGCCGGATGCTCTCTGACGCGCGGGAGCTGGGGGTGGTGGAGATCACCATCCATGAGCCTGGGGCGAAAGCGGCGAGTCTGCTGGACCGGCTCCGGCTGTCTAGTTCCATCCGGGGCGGCGTCCTGGTAGAGGACGGCGAGGACGACGACGCCACCAATCAGACCCTCTCCAAGGGGGCCGTTGAGCTGCTGGGACAGCTCGGTGCCCATCGCCTGGGTGTGGGCTGGGGGCACTTGATCGGACAGTTGGTGACCTGGCTGGAAGAAAATCCTCAGCCCCACAGCGGCGTCACCGACATCTGCCCTCTGGTGGGCAACGCCAGTATCCCAGCCCGGAATTATCAGTCCAACGAAAACGTCCGGCTGATGGCCCAGCAGTTGGGTGCCGCCCCTCACTTTCTCTATCTTCCGGCCCTGCCCGACAGCCTGGAGGAAAAGCAGCTGCTCTGCTCCACGGAGGTCTATCGGCAGATCTACCAACAGTGGGGACAGATCGATACCGCACTGGTCAACATTGGAAACTATCCCTCCAGTCCTGACTTCGCCTCCCTGGTTCGGTACGGCAGTCTGCTCCAGCACCACCGCGCCTGTGGGCGGATGCTGGCCTATTATTTCAATGAGGAGGGCAAGATAATCCAGTCGGAACAGGACTTCGCCATTCAGGTCCCCATAGACGTGCTGAGGCGATGCCCCAATCTCATCGGCGTGTGCTCGGCCAACACCAGTGTGCGGGCCTTGCGCGGTGCCCTCCAGTCCGGGTTTTTTACCCATCTTGTCGCCCGGACAGGCCTGGTCAAGGCCCTGCTGGAGCAATAAATAACATATGTAACTTCCCGGAGGAGAGCAGCCTCCTCTGGGAAGTTTTATTTTTGTCTATTTCGTCTAATTTTTTTCGATTTCCTATGTAAATTATAGAGAAAAAACGTTTCATTATTGACTTTTGTTAATTTCTGCGATAGGATTTACGCACAGACGTAACATATACATCCGATATAACAGGCGGGACCCTTTTGGTCACGCACAGAAGGAGGTGACATCGTGATGACGAAACGTGAGTTTCAGGATCGGCTGAAAAACGCCTGTGCCGCTGTCACGGCGGCGGAGGCTGAGTTGACCGAGATCGACTCCAAGTTCGGCGACGCCGACCACGGGCTTACCATGGCCAAGATCGCCGGAGCGATCTCCGCTGCGGTGGACGGGGCGGAAGGCGGCATCCAGTCGATGCTGGACGACGCGGCTACGGCTGTCATGGCGCTCAACGGCGGCAGCGCCGTCCCCCTGTGGAACACCTGGTTGGACGGAATGCAGGAGGAGGCCCCTGAAGGAGATGAGATCGACGTGGCGGGCATTAAAGCCATCTTTGCCCGTGCCTTTACCGAGCTGGACGACATGTCCGGAGCGAAGGTGGGGGATAAGACCATGATGGACGCTCTGATCCCAGCCAGCCAGGCCATCGCCGCCTATCCTGGCAGCGACGAGAACGAGCTGTTCACTGCCGCCGCCCAGGCAGCGGTTCAAGGTGCGGAGGCCACCCGCCAGTTTGTTTCCAAATTCGGCCGGGCCAAGAGCTACGGCACACAGACCATCGGAACCCCGGACGCCGGGGCCGCTTCCATGGCCTATTTCTTCCAGGGTCTGGCCCAGATGTAAACGAATAATCCTCAATTTTGAACAGGAGGGATTCCATATGAAAATGAAAAAATTCATCAACGCCCCTGAGACCATCACCGACGAGGAGCTGGTGGGCCTGGGCCTGGCTTACCCCGACATTCTGGACGTAGACGGCCACCTGGTAATCAGTAAGGACCTGGCAGACGCCGACCGGGTGACCATCGTCACCTATGGCGGCTCCGGCCACGAGCCTGCCCAAGCCGGCTTTGTAGGCAAGGGGATGCTGGATGTCCAGGCCGTGGGCGATATCTTTGCCGCTCCCAATGGCCAGCTGGTGTTCGACGCCATGAAGCTGGCTGACAAAGGCCATGGCGTACTGCTCCTCACCCTGAACTACGCCGGCGACCAGCTTGCCGGCAAGCAGGCTATCAAGCTGGCCAAGAAGGCGGGGCTGAACTTCCGCCAGGTAGTCACCGGCGAGGAGATCCAGTACGACCCCAACGGCGAGGACAACAAGCGCGGACTGGCCGGCGCTGTTGCCCTGTACCACATTGCGGCCGCCGCGGCCCGGGAGGGCAAGAGCCTGGACGAGGTGGCCGACATCGCCCAGCGCTATGCCGACAGCATGGCCTCTGTCACCGTCAAGTCCACCGACGCCACTCACCCCCAGAACGGGATGTCCTTCGGCGACCTGGGCGAGACCGACCTAATGGAGATCGGTGCCGGCCAGCACGGCGAGGGCGGCGGCGTCCGGGTGCCCATGATGTCCTCCAAGGACACGGTTGCCACCGTGGCTGAGGCCCTGTGCAAGAAGCTGGAGCTGAAGGAAGGGGACAAGGCCTTCGTTATGATCAACGGCTGTGGCGCCACCACCATGATGGAGATGCTGGTGCTGTTTAAAGACACCGTGGAGTTCCTGAAGGCCAAGGGCGTGGAAGTGGTGGCCAGCATGGTGGGCGAGATCCTCACCGTTCAGGAGGCCGGCGGCTTCCAGATGAACATCGCCAAGTGGGACGAGGAGTTCATCCGCCTGTGGAACACCCCCTGCCACACCCCCGCTTACAGCAAGGAGTAAGATATGGCTGACAACATCGGAAACAAGGCCGCCCACGACTACCACCTGGACATCCCCCAGGTCCAGGAGGGATTCTTTGTCAAGGGCGCTTCCCACTGCGACTGGGGCATGAAAAACCGCATGGCCCGCCTATTCGACCCCAAGTCGGGCAACACCGTCATGCTGGCCTTTGACCACGGCTATATCATGGGCCCTACCGCCGGACTGGAGCGCATCGACCTGGTCATCCCGCCCCTCATCCCCCATGTCAACGTGCTCATGGGCACCAAGGGCGTCATCCGCTCCTGCGTCTCCCCCGCTAACCAGGTAGCCAAGTGCGTCCGGGTGACCTATGACACCACCGTCCTGTTTGACGAGATGTCCAACGGCGGCGGTTTCGCCTGTGATATGGAAAACGCCATTCGCATGAACGCGGATTGCGTGGCGGTGCAGACCTTCATTGGCGCCCCCGGAGAGTCCCGCTCTCTGGAGCTGCTGTGCCGCACCGCCGACGCCGGCACCCGCTACGGCATACCCACCTTGGGTGTGGTGGCCGTAGGCAAGCAGATGGAGCGTACGGAAAAATTCTTCCAACTGGCCACCCGCGTGCTGGCCGAGAACGGCACCAACCTCGTCAAGAGCTACTACTGCGACGGGTTCGAGCGGGTAGCCGCCGCCTGTCCGGTGCCCATCGTCATCGCCGGCGGCAAGAAGCTGCCCGAGCTGGAGGCCCTGGAGATGGCCTACAAGGCCATCCAGGAGGGGGCCCACGGGGTGGACATGGGCCGCAACATCTTCCAGTCCGACTGCCCCGCCGGCATGGCCCAGGCCATCGGCAAGGTGGTCCACGAGGGCTATACCCCCCAGCAGGCCTACGAGGTGTATGAGACCGTCAAACACGCCTAAGTTTGGAATACAAATAGGATAGGAGGAACTCTTATGTCCGCTGAGTATATGCACATCGGTATCCCCATCACTAACCGTAAGCCCAATATGACATACAACGAGGGCGCCAAGTTCTGGGTCAGCAACGTGGACGACTACGACTACAAGATCGAGTATCTGAAGTTTGAGGAGGGCACCCCATTCCCCGAGGTGCTCCACCACCTCCCCCATGTGGCCTATAAGGTGGACGACCTGGAGAAGTACATCGCCGACGCCGACAGCGTCATCTGTGGTCCTATGGACGCCAATGGCAAGGGGGACCGGCTGGCCTTTGTCTGGAAGGATGGGGCGGTCCTGGAGCTGTATCAGGAGGCCTGAGCCCCGCCGGGCTCTGGGGTGATTGCCTTCTCTGGCAGTCTTTTTACTTCTGAACTTTTTCTATTTTATATCATAAAAGATATCCCAAATAGAAACTCCCGCCCTGTCATAGGGCGGGAGTTTCTATTTGGTTTTCGTCCCTGCAGGCGCCGCCGGCCTTCCCCTGGGCTGCGGGGGCAGTCCCCTTCACGGCTATGCCGGCGGGTCCTCTTTCTTTTCCGATCCTCATGTCATGCGGGTAAAGCTCTCCTTCCGAAAATTCTTCGCTCCGCTCCGAATTTATGCCATTGAAGCGCCCACCCTGACTGCCAGCCAAACAATGTCCGCCCCGAAAGGGGCGGACATTGTAATCACCTTATTCTTCAGCCATGGCCTTGGCAGCGGCGATGGCCTTCTCCTGAGCCGCAGGGGGACAGTCCTCGTAGCGGACAAAGTGGAACACATAGGAGCCGCGGGATTGAGTCATCGCCCGCAGGTCAATCGCATAGGATGTCATTTCAGCCATGGGTACCTCGGCCTCGATCACCTGCTCGCCGCCCTCAGTGGGGGTCATGCCCATGACACGGCCTCGGCGCTTGTTCAAATCGCCGATGACATCGCCCATGTAACTGTCAGGCACGGTGACCTTCAGCTCACCCACAGGCTCCAGCAGCACAGGGTTGGCCTCAGGCATAGCCGCCTTATAGGCCAGCTGGGCAGCGGTCTTGAAGGCGATTTCAGAGGAGTCCACAGGGTGGTAGCTTCCATCATACAGCACGGCCTTCAGGTTGACCACTGGATAGCCGGCCAGGGGGCCGTGGACGCAGGCCTCACGCAGACCCTTCTCCACAGCGGGGAAGAAGTTTTTGGGCACGGAGCCGCCGAAGACCTCCTCGGCAAAGACCATCTCTTCCTCCTCCAGGTTGGGCTCAAAGCGGATCCATACGTCACCAAACTGTCCGGAGCCGCCGGTCTGCTTCTTGTGCCGGCCCTGCTTCTGGACCGTCTTGCGAATTTTCTCCCGGTAGGGCACGCGGGGCGCCTTCAATTCAGCATCCACGTTGAAACGGCTTTTCAGCTTGGACACCAGCACGTCTACCTGGATGTCACCGGCGGCGTAGATGACCATCTGGTGGGTCTCGGCGTTGTTCACCACATAGAAGGAGGGATCTTCCTCATTCAGCCGGTTCAGGCCCTGAGCCACCTTGTCCTCCTGCCCCCGGGTCTTGGGGGCGATGGCCACGGAGTAACAGGCCTCAGCGAAGGGAATCTGCTTCAGGGCTACCACCTTCCGGGGGTCACACAGGGTATCGCCGGTCTTGACTTTCTCCATCTTGCCGATGGCGCCGATGTCGCCGCAGCCCAGCTCCTTGACCTCCTCGGCCTTCTTGCCCCGCATAACATACAGGCGGCCCAGCTTCTCGCTGGCGCCAGTGCGGGCGTTGACCAATGTCAAATCGGAGGTGATGACGCCGGACAACACCTTGATATAGGAGTACTTGCCGTACTGGTCGGACACGGTCTTAAACACAAAAGCGGTGGGCACGCCGCCGGGGGACACCACGAAGGGCTCGGTCTCGCCGTCCTGACGGGTGGCCTTGTGGTAGTTACCTTCCATGGGGTTAGGCAGCAGATCCACAATATAGTCCATCAGCATCAGAGAACCCATAGTGTTGACGGCGGAACCGCACAGCACGGGGAACAGAGACAGCTCCCGCACGCCTTGACGCAGGCCCTGGATCATCTCAGCGTATGTGAAATCCTCTCCGCCGAAGAATTTGTCCATAAACTCCTCGCTGGTCTCGGCCACAGACTCCTTCAGCGCGTCGTTAAACTCGGTGATGACCGCCTCCTTGCCCTCAGGAATGTCGATCTCTACCCGCTTGCCGTTCTGCATCTCATAGGCCCGCTTGTTCAGCACGTCGATGATACCGGTGACTTTCTTGCCCTCATTCCAAATGGGGACCACCACGGGGGCAATCTTGTTGCCGTACTTCTCACGCAGGGCCTCAAAGGTGGCGTTGTAGTCGGAGTTCTCCTCGTCCGTCTTGGAGATGTAGATGAAGCGGGGCATATTCCGCTCCTCGCAGTATTTCCACGCCTTCTCCAGTCCCACGGAGATGCCGTCCTTGGCGGAGCAGACGATGATAGCGGCGTCAGCGGCCCGCAGGGCTTCCATCACCTCACCGGCAAAGTCGAAGCCACCGGGGGCGTCCAGCACATTGATCTTACAGCCCTTGTACTCCAGGGGAGCGACCGCCAGAGAGATGGAGATCTGACGCTTGACTTCCTCCGGGTCATAGTCACAGACCGTATTCCCGTCCACAGACTTGCCCATCCGGTCCAGGGCGCCAGTCATATAAAGCAGGCTCTCCGCCAGAGCGGTCTTTCCGCTCCCGCCGTGGCCCAGCAGGCAGACATTTCGAATGTTTTGTACAGAATAGCTCATAATCTTGTTTCCACTCCTTATGTGTTGGACTATTGCTCCGCCCCTGTGAGGCGTTACATGCTGTTAGTCATTATACATTAAATTCGTCTCTCTGACAACTGTTTTTTTGGCATGGGAGCAGCTCTTTCCCCAGTGCCCGCCGGGAGGTCTCACTATTTTTCGTGAAAAGTGCCCAAATCGTCTAAAATCCTCCATTTTCTCCCGCGTTCTCCAGAAATGGCAAAAAAATGGCCTCCGGTCGAAACCGGAGGTCATAAATCAAAGTGTGTCACTGTCCTTCAAGCAGCACCAGGGCGCAGAGCTGGTCCTGATCCGTTTGGCCCGCCAGCGCGCTGCCGCTCTCCTCCTGCTGGGCCAGGGCAGCCAGCCCCTCTAGCTGGGCCGCTGTAATAAAACAGCAGGGGCGGCCGGCCTCATCGGTCAGCCACTCTGGGGTCTCACCCAGAACATCCTCCCAGCCCTCGGGCAGACGGTCCAGGGTAAGCACCGCGGCCACCGTCTGGCCCGCCACCTCATACATCGGGCCGGGGGCAGTCTGGAGCATCGAGGGAGTCCCATTCCCAGAGACGTTTTCCTCCGGAACACCTCTCTCCAATGTGTCCACCTTGGAGGCCCCTACATCGGATGGCTCCTGTTCCCGCGATTCCGAGCGGAGGTCGGGCGACACTCCGCTGTCTGGCGCGGGGGACTGTGCGCTCTCGTCCAGCTCCGCCCCATAGGGGGAAATATCCGTTTGTCCACCCGGTTCGCTTCTCTCTTGGCCCTCCGCCCCACTGTTCTCCGACTCCGCGCTCTGGGGATCATCGGCTTCGAACAGGCTGATATTCACCTGGGGCTCCTCCTGCCACAGATCCGTGGCGCTCGCAACGCTTAACTGATTGTCGGCGGCCCGGTCCCACAGGCCCCCGCGGTACAGGCCGATACACAGGGCGGCGCAGGCGGCCAGTCCGGCCAGCGCCTTGAACTGGGGCCGCTTAAATAAGGGGACCACCTTTGGCCTGGACTGCTCTGCCCGAACTCGGTCCATGACGCCCTGAGTGAATCCCTCAGGGGCAGGGATATCCTCTAAGCCCTGGAACGAGTCGTGCAGAGCGGCAAGCCGCTCCTCGATGGCCCGGCAAGTGGGGCATTGGTCCAGATGCTCCTCCAGCTCCCGTTCCTCTTCGTCGGACAGCTGCCCGTCCAGATGGGCGGAGATCCACTCCAGATATTTTTCGCAATTTTCCATGCCGGGTCACCTCCCTTCTGTTCCTTTCGATGGTTTAGACGTGGGTGAATCGGAAAAGTTCCCATCTTCCAGCAAAATTTTTCGCAGGGCCAGCCGGGCCCGGGCGATGCGGGATTTTACGGTCCCCAGATCCAGGGCCAGGGCGTCACCGATCTCCTGATAGCTCAGTCCGGACAGCTCCCGCATAACCAGCACCTGCCGGTGGTGGTCAGGCAACCGCTCCAGCCCCTGGGACACCGCCCGGTTCAGCTCCGCCCTCTCCAACTGGCGGTGTGGGTCCTGCTCCCAATCGGCAGGCTCTGTCCAGGAAAGCTCCTCATCATCGATGGACTGAACCGGCGCCACCTCCCGGCGGCGGGCCTGCCTTCGCAAGAAGTCGATACACACGTTGGTGGCCAGCCGATAGACCCAGGTGGAGAAGCTGCTCTCCCCCTGGAAGGACGGCAGGGCCTGCCATGCCCTCAGGAATGCCTCCTGGGCCAAGTCAGCTCCCTCCTCCCGGTCCCCTGTCAGCCGCACGCACAGGGAGTAGACCTTATTCTGATTGTCCACCACCAGCCGCTCAAAAGCAGTCTGGTCGCCGGCTTTGGCCCTTTCCACAAGGTCCTGGTCGGACATCTCCGCTCCCTCCCAACTCACAGTTCTTTCATCAGAGTATTTTCTCCAGGTCTATCTCATACTCCCGGTCTATCAGCACATAGGGATGACCATATTGCTGACAGGCCCGCAGATTCTCCTCATTCTCCCGCTCCAGGGCCTCCCGGTCCAGGGACGGGTCCAGCCGCCGCTCGATGGCGCCGCCATAGGCCAGAATCTGGTCGAAGCGCTCCCAGATATACCGCCGGCTGAAGATCAGCCAGATAGCTCGGAGCTGATCTAGGTAGTACGGCACAAAATCTTTCGTAAAGTCGCAGGGAATGTAGCACCCCTCCACCACCAGATTCTGCCCGTTTTCAATGGCCGTCTTGATCATCTCCCGTGCAACCGGCCAGAGAAGGGCGGTCAGCTCCTTGTCCGGGCTGTCCGGCATCAGCGAGGTCAGACCACTCCGGATCAGTCCCATTTTCAGATGGTCCAGGGACAGATAGGGCCAGCCCCGTTCCTCCAGCACCCGCTGGGCCAGCAGCGTCTTGCCGGTGTGGGTACTGCCCGCAATCAAAAGCACCATACCGCTGCCCTCTTCAACACAGGTCCCGCTTGATCCCCCTGGTCACCCGGTACACGTCCTCCAGGGTGGTGATCTTCACAATCTGTTCCTTGTAATAACCCGCATGGGGGACACCCTTTAGATACCAGGCATAGTGCCGCCTGGCCTCCAGGCAGGCGATCTTCTCCCCCTTGTTGGCCGCCGATAGCTCAAACTGGCGCACGGCGGTGTCGCACCGCTGGGCCAGGGGGGGTATCTCCGGGATGGGCCGGCCCTCCAGAGCGGCCCGGCACTGGGCAAAGAGCCAGGGGTTGCCGAACACCCCCCGGCCGATCATGGCTATGTCCGCCCCGGTATAGTTCAAAATACGGGGGGCGTCCTCCGGACGAAACACGTCGCCATTGGCGATGACTGGAATCTCCACCGCTTTTTTTACCTCTCGAATCCAGTCCCAGTCAGCGGTCCCTGCGTACATCTGATTCCTGGTCCTGCCGTGGACTGCTACGGCGGCCACACCGGCCGCCTCCATAGCCTTGGCGAACTCCACACAGTTGATGGAGCCCTTATCCCAGCCTAAGCGGAATTTGACCGTGACAGGGCAGCCCGCTCCCCGGATGACCGCCTCAGCCACCTTTACCGCCTTGTCTGGGTCCCGCATCAGCCCGGAGCCGTCTCCGGAGTTAGCCACCTTGGGGACAGGACAGCCCATGTTGATGTCGATAAAATCGGCCCCGGACACCTCATGGGCAATGGCGGCCGCCTCCTCCATGCACACCGGGTCACTGCCGAAGATCTGGGCAGCAGCGGGGCTCTCTCCGTCCCCCAGCTGGAGCAGAGGGATGGACTTCTTGTCCTGGTAGCACAGGGCCTTGGCGCTGACCATCTCGGTGCAGGTCAGTCCCGCCCCCTGCTCCCGGCAGATGGTACGGAAGGCCAGGTCTGTCACCCCCGCCATGGGGGCCAGGGCCAGGGGGGTGTCTATTTTGATTCCTCCAATAGATACCATATATCCTCCAATGTCCACGGCCGTAAAAGACGCGCGGGCCGCTTCACAAATATCTAGTTATTTTATCATACCCTTCCCTGGTTGACAAGGCCGCCCATTCCCTATTAAAATAGGAAAAAACCTTGGAATGGGGAGATCACTATGGAATTGACGGCGCTGCGGGCCGCCCTTCGGGGCCTTTCCGCTTACCGCGAACTGAAGGAGCTGCCGGTGATGGCCCATATGGTCCATCTGCTGGACCACCTAGCTGGCGGCCAGGGAGAGGAGGCCGTGGACGACTACACCGCCCTGTTTTACTATCTGCGTCGGGAAGGCTTTACCGGTCTGGGGGACTGGCTTTGGGACCAGCTTCGGTACACCGAATCCCCCTATGCTTTACTGGCCGAACGGGGGGGCGCCGACCCGGCCCTGGAGAACGCCGCCCGACGGGACGTAGGCACTCTGGTACTGTTAGCCCAGACGGACTGCGACCGGTATATCGGCGCCATGAAGGCGCTGCTATCCGGCGACTGGTCCCCCGCTCTAGCAGGGCTGCCCCGGTGGAGCGCCACCGCCCCCTTCGACTTTGACTCCCTCACCCAGTTCTATCGGGAGCACGGCGCCGGGCTCTATGCCAGGTATCGTGCCTTCCTGTGGGAGGATGGGCAGCTCATCCCCGTGGCCGACCCGGACTGCCCCCAGCCCCAGGACCTGCTGGGCTACGAGCTTCAGCGGGAGCAGGTGGAGCAGAACACCCGGCTGCTCCTCTCCGGCCGTCAGGCCAACAATGTCCTTCTATTTGGCGACGGAGGAACCGGCAAGTCAGCTACCGTCAAGTCCATGCTCTACCTGCCCGGCATGGAGGACCTGCGGCTCATTGAGATTCAGAAGGAGAACCTCACCGGCCTTCCCAGCCTGATCCGCTCTCTGGCCTCCCGGCGGCAGAAGTTCATTCTGTTCATCGACGACCTGGCCTTTGACCAGGATGACAAGACCTACTCCTCTATGAAGACTATCCTGGAGGGCAGTCTGGAGAAGCGGCCTGTCAATGTGGCGATCTACGCCACCTCCAATCGCCGCCACCTGGTCCGTCAGACCTTTACCGACCGGGCTGGGGACGAGGTGGACACCTTTGAGACGATTTCGGAAAAGACCGCCCTGGCCGAGCGCTTCGGCCTGCGTATCCCCTACCTGACGATGAACAAGGCCGGCTTTCTGGCCCTGGTGGACCATCTGGCCGACCAGGCGGGGGTCCAGATGGAGCGGGAACAGCTCCACGCTCAGGCGATGGCCTGGGAAATCCGCCACTCCGGCCGAACCCCCCGGGTGGCCCGACAGTTTATCGCCAGCCTCGGTGCCTGACTGTTTGGGAGAAAATGGGCCATACAACATGGTATGGCCCATTTCTTTTTCTATTTTTTGGGACAGAGGTACACCATAATCTGTTCCCCGTGGGGATCTCTCTTTCCTGTAAAACGAAATCCGAACTTCTGGTACAGCTCCGCCGCGGCCCAATTTCCTTCCACGATACTCAAATAGATTTTTTTACAGCGGTACTCCTCCCGGAGACGCTGGATCAGGCCGGCCAAAGCCGCCTTTCCATATCCCCTGCCCTGGTGTTCCCCCGCAATCAACAGGCGGTCCAGCCACACCCGCCCAAAGGGAAAACTCTCTAACGGAAACTTCCCATACATCGCAAATCCTACGGGGCGCTCTCCGTCTAAAATCAGGACAGGCCGCCAGCCCTTCCACTGCTCTGCCTCTGCCAAACACTGCTCTACCGGCTCTACCAGCCCCTCCTGTCCAGGAGCTCCATGGAGCCTCAATGCCTGCGCTCTGTTTTTTTCTGTCACAGGTTCAAACTTCAGTTTCATCTTTTCCTCCGCGAAAAGGCGGCCCCTCTATTCGGATGGCAGAGGGGCCGCCCTTTGGTTCCCGCTTGTCTACACGCCCATGGTACTCGTTTCCGGCAGGGTAGAGCCCCCGTCGATGACGAACTGGGCGCCGGTCAGGTAGCTGGCCTCGTCGCTGGACAGGAAAGCGGCCAGCTCGCCCACCTCCCTGGGATCGGCCAGCCGCCCCAGGGGAATGGAAGCGGCGATGCCATCAATGACGGACTGGGGGTTCTCCGGGCAGGACTGGTCCGCCATCCCCCGGACCATTGGGGTCAGGACATAGCCTGGGCAGATGGCATTGACATTGACACAGGGAGCGAACTCCTGTGCCAGGGCTTTGGTCAGCCCCACCAGGGCGGCTTTGCTCATGGCGTAGGCCGCCTCCCCCGGATCGGCTACCATATCGCCGGTGACGGAGGACATGATGACGATTTTGCCCCACTTGCGCTCCACCATACCGGGCAGCACAGCCTTACAGGTGTTCCAAGCCCCCTTCACGTTGATGTCCAGGTGGGCATCCCGGTCCTCGTCGCTCTGGGTCAGAAAGTCCCCCAGGCGGCAGATGCCCGCGTTGGACACCAGAATATCGATTTGGCCAAACTCCTTCACCCCCGCCTCATAGCCGGCACGGACGCTGTCCATATCGGACACATCCATGCGGACGGCCACAGCCTGGGCTCCCTCGGCGCGGAGCTGGGCGGCCATATCCTCCACCCCCTGGCCGCGGGCGGCCAGCACCACTCTGGCGCCGTGCTTGACAAAGGTGCGGGCGATGCCCTCTCCGATGCCTTTGGAGGCTCCGGTAATTAAGGCTGTCTTTCCATCCAGTTTACCCATTTGAAACACTCCTATCTTTTGAAAAGGGGCCCGGTATTCACCGGACCCCTAACTTGGCTCAAATCACAGCTTCATGATCCAGTTGTGGGGATCGGCCAGGCGGCCCCACTGGATGCCGGTCAAATTGTCGTACAGCTTCTGGGTCAGCTCACCGATCTGATTGCCGCTGATGGTGACCTTCTTGCCCTCCATGGCCAGCTCGCCGATAGGGGAGACCACGGCGGCGGTGCCGGTGCCCCAGGCTTCCTCCAGAGTGCCATCCTCGGCGGCCTGGAACAGTTCCTCATAGGAGATGCGGCGCTCCTCCACCTCGTAGCCCCAGTCCTTCAGCAGCTGGATGCAGGAGCGACGGGTGATGCCGTCCAGCACGGAGCCGTTCAGGTCGGGGGTGAGGATCTTGCCGTTCACCTTGAACATGACGTTCATAGCGCCCACTTCCTCGATGTACTTGCGGTGGACGCCGTCCAGCCACAGCACCTGGCTGTAGCCCTGCTTCTCGGCCCGGTCGCCGGCCCGGAGAGACGCGGCGTAGTTGCCGCCGGTCTTGGCCATGCCGGTGCCGCCCTTGACGGCACGCACGTCCTCGCTCTCCACATAGATCTTGACAGGAGCCAGCCCCTCAGGGTAGTAGGCGCCCACCGGGCAGACGATAACGATGTACTGGACATGGTGGGAGCTGTGGACCCCCAGGGCGGGATCCGTACCGATCATGAAGGGCCGGATATACAGGGAGGTGCCCTCTTCGTGGGGGACCCAGTCCCGCTCCAGTTTGACCAGCTCCGTGATGCCGGCCAGGGCCAGTTCCTCAGGAATCTGAGGAAGGCACAGACGCTCGGCGGACTTGTTCATCCGGGCAATGTTGTCCAGGGGCCGGAACAGCTGGATAGTGCCGTCGGCGGTGCGGTAAGCCTTCAGGCCCTCGAAGATCTCCTCCGCATAGTGCAGGACCTTGGCGGCGGGGTCAATCTGCAGGGGGCCGTAAGGAACGATGCGGGGATCGTGCCAGCCCTGGCCCTCGTCATAGTCCACAATAAACATATGGTCCGTCATGCTCTTGCCGAACACCAAGGTGGAGGAAGCGGGCTTTTCCTTCAGCACCGAGGCGCGGGTAATTTTGATATCTACCATTGGTGTATCCCTCCTAAGCTTTTGTTGATGTGCTTTTTATTATAACAGTCTTTTCCTTTTGGCGCAACAAAAATATCGTTCGGACGGTTCTGATGGACAGCCCCCTTTTGCTCTTGTTTTCCCGCCGTTTATTTGCTATAATAAAATATCTTTGTTTACCTCGTTTTGGAGTGATCTCGTCTTGATCGCCCCGCCTCTGCGTGACGCTGGCGGGGCATTTCCTGGGAGGAGGAATCTCTTTTGAACCGTAAGATCGCCCAGCTGTTTCAGCCCAGGCTGCAGCTCTACTTCGTCTGTCTGATCGTCTTCGCCCTGCTGTCCGCCCTCTATTCCGTCCCCCTGGCGGTGACAGAGCTGGTCATTGTCCTGGGCCTTGGCCTGTATAACCGGGAAAACAGCCGCCGCCGGCGTCGGGAGATCGGAAAATATCTGGACAGTGTCACCGGTACGGTGGATACCGCCACCAAGGACACCATGGTCAACTCTCCCCTGCCCATGATTATTTTCCGGCCGGAGAGCGACGATATTATCTGGACCAACGACCGCTTTCTCCAGCTCACCGGCCAGGGACAGCGGGAGCATATGTTTGATGCCAAGCTGGCCTCCCTAATCCCCGGCTTTGACACTCGGTGGCTCATGGAGGGCAAGAGTGAATGCCCCACCGAAGTGGAGTACGGCGGACGGCGCTTCTGGGTCTTTGGCCACCTGGTCCGCACCGGCGGCCGGGGGGGCGGCTTTCTAGCCACCACCTATTGGGTGGATATCACCGAGTTCTGCCTGATACGGGACAAATTCAACGCCTCCCGGCCGGTGGCGGCCGTTCTGCTCATCGACAATTACGAGGACCTGATGAAGAACCTGACGGAGAATGAGCGATCCAGCATCCTGGCTGAGATCGACAACCGGCTGGATGAATGGGTGGCCCAGACCGGAGGCCTGCTCCGCCGCTACCAGCGGGAGCGGTACCTGTTTCTCTTTGAGGAGCAGTACCTGGACCAATTTGTGGAGCGGAAATTTGATGTGCTGGACACCGTCCATCAGGTGGTCAATCCCAGCGGTATCAACGCCTCCCTGTCCATCGGTATCGGCAAGGACGGGGACTCCTACAAGGAACTCATGTCCTTCGCCAATCTATCCATCGACATGGCCCTGTCCCGCGGAGGCGACCAGGCAGTCATCCGCAACAAGTTTACCTTCGAGTTCTATGGTGGCCGCTCCAAGGAGACGGAGAAGCGGACCAAGGTAAAGAGCCGGGTCATGGCCAACGCCCTGTCCTCTCTGATCTCCGACTCCTCCCAGGTGTTCATCATGGGCCACAAATTCCCGGATAACGACGCTGTAGGCGCCGCCGCCGGCGTGTGTGCCCTGTGCCGGAAAAACGGGACCCCTGCCCATATCATCCGGGATCCAGGGTCTCCCCCCGCCCAGGAGCTCATTGATCGGCTGTCCACCCTGCCGGAGTACCAGGACTGCTTCCTAGCCCCACAGGATGCCCTGCTCATCGCCGATACCCGTTCCCTGGCTGTTGTGGTGGACACCAATCGACCCGAGCAGGTCCAGGCGGAGGAGCTGCTCCAGTCCTGCAACCGGGTGGCGGTCATCGACCACCACCGCCGGGCCGCCACCTATATCGAGGGGGCCGCGCTCAACTACCACGAGCCTTACGCCTCCTCCGCCTCTGAACTTGTCACGGAGCTGCTCCAGTACATTATGGAGCCCAACCAGCTTCTCCGGGCCGAGGCGGAGGCCCTGCTGGCGGGCATCGTGCTGGACACCAAGAACTTTACCATGCGCACTGGCGGACGCACCTTTGAGGCGGCGGCCTTCCTTCGCCGCTCCGGCGCCGATACCGCCGAGGTGAAAAAGCTCTTTCAGAACGACCTGGCGGGAACCATCGCCAAGTACTCCATCATCCAGAACGCCCGGCTGTATCGGGACCATATCGCCGTCGCCGTCTCCTCCGCCCCTGTGAACCGGGTGGTGGCGGCCCAGGCGGCGGACGAGCTGCTGAATATCATCGGCATCGACACCTCCTTTGTGCTCTCCAAGGATGGGGAGCAGGTGAACATCTCGGGCCGCTCTATGGGAGAAACCAATGTCCAGGTCATTCTGGAACAACTGGGTGGGGGCGGAAACGCCGCCGCCGCGGGCGGCCAGGTCACCGGCAAATCCCTGGAGGAGGTGGCGGCCGAGCTGGCCCAGGCCATTGACCGGTATCTGGACTCGTAAACAACCACTCCCGCCCCACTGGGGCGGACTCACAGAAAGGATATGAACCGTATGAAAGTTATTCTTCAGCAGGACGTGAAGGGCCAAGGCAAGAAGGGCCAGCTAGTGGATGTGTCCGACGGCTACGCGCGCAATTTTCTGCTCCCCAAAAAGCTGGCGGTCATCGCCACCGCCGAAAATCTGAACACCATGAAGCAGCAGGAGAAGGCTAGGAAGGCCCAGGAGGCCGCTGAAAAGGCGGAGGCCGAGGCCACGGCTAAAAAGCTGGAGGGGCTGACTGTCAAAATCGCCGCCAAGGCCGGCGAGGGCGGACGGCTCTTCGGCGCCGTCACCGCCAAGGAGGTCTCCGAGGCCCTGGCAGACCAGCATGGCATCACCATTGCCAAGGCCAAGATGGTTCTGGACGAGCCCATCAAGGCATGCGGCGGCTATCAGATTCGGGCCAAGCTGGGCTATGAGGTCAACGGCACGGTCAATGTGGCAGTCAGTGAGGCGTAACCCCCTTTTCCCCTCCCCTCTGCGGCTGTGGCCACAGCGCGACAGTGGTCGGAGGACAGGGTCAATCTAAAATTTTTCCTGCGCCGGTCGATGAAAGGGCCGGCCAGAGGTCTGTAAAAGGAGATTTTCAAGGGCCTTGGCTCTTACGCGGCGGGATGTCCAACTCCCGCCCATAGACTGTCCCAATGAAAGGTGGTGGAGTCCTTTGGCTCTGGATGACAACGAGCTTCTGATGAAGCAACTGCCCCACTCGGTGGAGGCGGAGCAGGCTGTGCTGGGCTCTATCCTGTTTGATCCCCAGTGCGTGCCTGAGGTCATCGACAAGCTGCGGCCCGACGACTTCTACCTCCGTCAGAACCGTGAAATTTACGAGACCATCTACTCCATGTTCAACTACTCCCTCACCATTGATCCGGTGACGGTGCTGGAGAACATGAAGCAGCACGGCTACTATACCGACCAGTCCCGGAGCTATCTGCTTCAGCTCATCGACATCACTCCCACGGCGGCCAATGTCAAAGAGTACATCGATATCATCAAGGATAAGACGCTGCTCCGCAGGGTGGCCGAAACCGCAGGCGACCTGGCGGAGATGATCCACCAGGGCACTGACACCGGGCAGGATATCCTGGAGGCGGCGGAACAACGTATCTACGCCATCCGCCAGGGCCGTTCCTCCCGTGGGCTCACCCCCATCTCCGACGTGCTGTTCGATGTCTACGACCGGTTAAGCGAGTTAGCCGCCAGCGACAGCGCCGTTCCCGGCCTGTCCACCGGTTTGAAGGATTTGGACCGGGCCATCTCCGGCCTGAACAAATCCGACCTCATCCTGTTGGCCGCCCGGCCCGGCATGGGCAAGACCTCCATGGCCCTGAATATTCTGCTGGACGCGGGCAAAAAATCGGGAAAAAAAGTGGCCTTCTTCTCCCTTGAAATGAGCCGGGAACAGCTGGCCCTCCGCCTCATCGCCAGCGAGTGCTTTATCGACAACAAGAAGCTGGTCACCGGGAAGCTGACAGAGGAGGACTGGGAGAGCGTGGCAGCCGCCGCTGACTCCCTCAGCCGGTCCACCATTCTGATTGACGACGACTCCACTGTCACCGTGGCCGATATCAATGCCAAGTGCCGTCGGGTGGAGGACCTGGGCCTGGTGGTCATCGACTACCTTCAACTGATGCAGTCCGCCGGAGGCAAGAGCCGCTCTGGGGACAACCGGCAGCAGATCGTGTCCGACATCTCCCGCTCCTTAAAGATCATGGCCAAGGAGCTGAATGTGCCCGTCCTGTGCCTGTCCCAGCTCTCCCGCGCCAACGAGGGCCGCACCGACAAGCGGCCCATGCTGTCCGACCTCCGGGAATCGGGCGCCATCGAGCAGGACGCTGACATCGTACTGTTCCTCTACCGGGACGGCTACTACAACAAGGACTCAGAAAATCCCAATGAGGCCGAGTGCATCATCGCCAAGAACCGCCACGGGGAGACGGGCACCGTCTATCTCCAGTGGCAGCCCCAGTTCACTACTTTCAGCGACATGGAGTGGCAGCACTCAGAATATTGAGCCGCCGCCAGGAGGATCAGCCTTGATGGAGTCCATGGAAAAATTCATTGCCCACCTGGGCCTGATCCCCCCCGGCAGCCATGTGCTGTGCGCGGTCTCCGGCGGGGCCGACTCCGTCTGCCTGCTCCACGCCCTGTATCATCTTCGGGCGGAGCTGGACTTCACCCTGTCCGCCGCCCACTTTGACCACCAGCTTCGGGGGGAGGAGTCCCGCCGGGACGCCGCTTTCGTGGCCCAGTTCGTAGCCCTCTGCTGCGGTCCTCAGCGCCTGCCCGACGGCTCTCAGCTCCCCGCTGTCCCCCTGTTTTCCGGCTCCGGCGACGTGTCTGCCCAGGCCGCACAAATGGGAATTGGGACGGAGGAGGCCGCCCGTCAGATGCGTTACGCCTTTCTCCACCGGGCCGCTCAACAGGCAGGCGCCACCCTGATCGCTACCGCCCACACCGCCGACGACAACGGGGAGACCATCCTGTTTCACCTGGCCAGGGGCACCGGGCTTCGGGGACTGGGCGGCATCCCACCGGCACGGGACGGCGTGATCCGCCCCCTGCTCACCACCACCCGGCGGCAGGTGGAAAACTATCTGGCCTACTACGGCCTGCCCCATGTGGAGGACTCCTCCAACCAGGATGACAGTTATAGCCGCAACCGAATCCGGCACCAGATAATGCCTGTGCTGGAGGGGCTGTTCCCCAATTTTGCCGCTCGGCTGGCGGACAACGCCGCCCTTCTTCGGGCGGATGAGGACTATCTCACCTCCCTGGCCCGGGACCAGGCCGGTCAGGCCCAACAGAGTGGGGACTGCCTGTCCATCCCTGTACAGACACTGTTAGACCTGCCGGATCCCGTGGCCGCCCGGACTATTAGAGTCCTGTTGGGCCAGCTCAACGGGGGCGACCAGGACTGTGGGGCTGTCCATCTCCACGCCCTGTTGGACCTGTGCCGTTCGCCCCGCCCCTCCGCCCGGCTGGACCTGCCCTGGGGCCTTACCGCACGGAGGGAGTATGGATTGCTGGTCCTCGCCCGTCGGAGCAGCCCTCCGCCGATGGAGCCAATCCATCTGCCCCTTCCCGGCGAGATCCGGGTCGGGGACTGGCAGGTGGTCTGTGGGGCGGAGCGGTATATCGGCCAGCCCCAGGGTCCCCTGGAGTTCTATTTAAGCCAGGAGGCTGTGTCCTCCCTTACTGTCCGCCCCCGCCAGACAGGGGACCGGCTGACTCTCCTGGGGCGGCCGGGCAAATCCATCAAAAAATGGTTTGTGGACGAAAAGGTGCCCCGGCACCTTCGGAACCAGGTGCCGGTCTTTGCCCAGAACGGGGTTGTAGCCGCCGTGGCCGGGCTCGGTCCTGATGCCGCCTGCCTTCCCCAGCCGGGTGAAAGGTCATGGCACATCTCCCTGACCCGGCTGCGCCGTCCGGAGGAATAAACTGGAAAGGAAGAATTACCTTATGCTAGAGAAAGATATCCAGGAAGTTTTGTTCAGCGAGGAGCAGCTGAAAACTCGGGTCAACGAGATCGCCCAGGAAATCGAGCGGGACTACGCTGGCAAGGAGATCATGCTCATCAGTGTGCTCCGAGGCTCCTTTATTTTTATGGCTGACCTATGCCGGGCCATCGATCTGGACTGCACCCTGGACTTCATGTCCGTTTCCTCCTACGGCAAGGGTACCTCCTCCAGCGGACAGGTGCAGATTACCAAGGACCTGTCTGAAGACATCTCCGGCCGCCACATCATTGTAGTGGAGGATATTCTGGACAGCGGCAACACCTTAAGCTACCTGCTAAAAATATTGGAACATCGGCATCCCGCCTCCATTCGTCTATGCACCCTGCTGGATAAACCAGATCGCCGGGTAAAGCCTGTGGAGGTCCACTACTCCGGTTTCACCATCCCAGATGCCTTTGTGGTGGGCTATGGGCTGGATTATGCGGAAAAATACCGCAATCTGCCTTATATCGGCATTCTGAAACCGGAGGTATATGGTGGATAGCCCCCTGTTCCCCCACCTCCGCGCAGCCAAGGGGAGTGTTTTGGCGGACCCTCCCTGTGGATCTCTGCCGCCGGAAAGGACATGATCCCATTATGAAACGAATGAGCTCCCGCGACCTGACCCTCTATCTGCTGGTCATCCTGTTGATGGTCTTCGCTGTCACCAGCCTTCAGCAGATGAACCGGACGGAGGCCCCTACCTACAGTCAGATCCGGTCCTACTTCCTCCAGGAGCAGGTCCAGTCCTTCACCCTGAAGGACAACACCCTGCGCCTGACGCTTCGAGGCGAGGGTGACCAGACCACCACGGTCACCTATGAGATGTCCGACCAGGCCCTCACCTACTTCTATATGGATATGCGTGAGCTCATTGACGACCAACTGGCCGCCGGCATCCTGGAGAGCTATGACTATCCCCCTGGACTGGCCAACTCCTGGTGGTACAACTGGCTGCCCTCCCTCATCGTCCTGCTCTCTGTGGGCTTTCTGCTGTTTGTCCTCTACCGTCAGCGGATGGCCAGCATGGGGGGCGGAGGAGGCGCACCTGGCGCCTCCCGCTTTGGCCATGCCCGGACCAAGACTTTGTCGGACCAGGGGAAGAAGGTCACCTTTGACGACGTGGCCGGGGCCGAGGAGGAGAAGGAGGAACTCCAGGAGATTGTGGAGTTCCTCCGTGACCCCCAGAAATTCACCGCTCTGGGGGCCCGCATCCCCAAGGGCGTACTGCTGGTGGGCCCTCCGGGCACCGGCAAGACTTTGATTGCCAAAGCTGTGGCCGGCGAGGCGGGAGTCCACTTCTTGTCCATCTCCGGCTCCGACTTTGTAGAGCTGTATGTGGGTGTGGGCGCCAGCCGGGTCCGGGACCTGTTCGATCAGGCAAAGAAAGACGCCCCCGCCATCGTCTTTATTGATGAGATCGACGCTGTGGGCCGCCAGCGCGGCGCCGGCCTGGGGGGCGGCCACGACGAACGGGAGCAGACCTTGAACCAGCTGCTTGTGGAAATGGACGGCTTTGGCTCTAACGAGGGGGTCATCGTCATGGCGGCCACCAACCGCCAGGATATCCTGGACCCCGCCCTCCTCCGCCCCGGCCGGTTCGACCGGCAGATCTATGTGGGCCTGCCTGATATCAAGGGCAGGGAGGAGATCCTGAAGGTCCACGCCAAGAAGAAGCCCTTGGCAGAGGACGTATCTCTCAACCAGATTGCCCGGTCCACCGCCGGTTTTACTGGCGCCGACCTGGAAAACCTGCTCAACGAGGCGGCGCTGCTGGCCGCTCGGGAGGACAAGCGGTTCATCACCATGTCCGACCTCCATGAGGCCATGCTGAAGGTCATCGCCGGACCCGAAAAGAAGAGCCGGGTAGTCACGGAGCACGCCCGGAAGCTCACCGCCTATCACGAGGCGGGCCACGCGGTGGTCATTCATGACCTGGACAGCCAGGACCCAGTCCATCAAATCACCATCGTCCCCCGTGGTCCCGCCGGCGGCATGACCATCTCCCTGCCTAGCGAGGACAAGGCCTATCTGTCCCGCCGTGAGCTGGAGGAGCGCATCGCCGTCTGCCTGGGCGGCCGGGTGGCCGAGCAGTTGGTGCTGGGAGATATCTCCACCGGCGCCTCCAGCGACATCCAGAAAGCCTCCCAGACCGCCCGGGCCATGGTCACCAAGTACGGCATGAGCGACAAGCTGGGGACCATCGCCTATGGCAACGAGAGTGACGAGATCTTTATCGGCCGCTCTATGGCCCAGGCCCGCACCTACTCGGAGGAGGTGGCCGGTCAGATCGACCAGGAGGTCAAAGCCATTGTGGACCGGGCCTACACCCGGTGCGAGGATATCCTCACCCGGCGCCGGAAGGAACTGGACACGATTGCCCAGTACCTGCTGGAGCACGAGACCATGGACGGACAGGAGTTCGCTAAAGTCTTTGAAGCGCAGGCATGAAAAAGAAGGCCGCCCCGCACTATAAACGGGGTGGCCTTTTCTCATCCAATATCGCTTGCGAAAAGGGAGCGGGTCCACATGGCCCGCTCCCTTTCTTATGCTCAAATCATGTCGCAGCCGATCTCGTTCAGCTTCTCATCCACCCATGGGCGGATGTAGGTGCCCTTGGTCAAAATATCCTCCATGATTTTGGCCTCCTTCTCCATGGTGGCGCGGGTCTTTTCCAGCACCTCCTGGGCCTGCTCAGGCGGAATGACGATCAGGCCGTCCTGGTCCCCCACTAGAATGTCGCCGGGGCGGACCACCCGGCCGCCGATGACCACTGGGACATTGATCTCACCAGGCCCATTTTTATAGGGGCCGTTGGGGGTAGTGCTTTTGGCGTAGATGGGCATATCCATCTCACACAGAGCCTCCTGGTCCCGGATGGCTCCATCCACCACCAGGCCGGCTACCCCCCGCACCTTGCAGTAGGTGGCCATCAGTTCGCCAAAGATAGACCGGTCATCAAAGCCGCCAGCGTCGATAACAATGACGTCGCCCGGCTTGGCCAGATCCATGGCCTTGTGGAACATCAGGTTATCCCCCTGGGGCACCTTGATGGTAAAGGCAACCCCTACCAGGGGAACCTTGTTCAGCGGCCGGATGCTCTGATGGACAGCGGCAGTGCGGCCCATGTTGTCGTCAATGTTGGCCACCGGCATTCCCCGGAAGGCCTCTACCAGCTTCGGATCAGGGCGGACAAAATCCGTCACTACTTTACAGCCAATGTTGCTCATACTTTCTCTCCTATCTGTGCCATCGCCGCGGCGATGTTTTTCACTGCCTGGGCCAGCTGGTCGTCCGCCGCCGCGAAGGAGAAGCGGATGCGGCTGCCCGTCTTGTCCCCATAGGACACACCGGGCACACCTACTACCTTGGCCTTTTCCATAATAAACTCGCACACCTGATTGGAGTCCATACCGGGGATCTCAAAATTAGTCCAGGCGTAGAAGGCCCCCTCTGGCATCTCACAGTGGACGCCAGGGATCTGGTTCAGCCCGTTGACGAAAAGGTCGCGGCGCTGCTGATAGCGGCGGCGCATTTCCTCAATCTCCTCGCCGCAGTCAAAGGCCACGGCGGCAGCCTTTTGGATAAACCCGCTGGTACAGCTGATGGTGTGGGAGAAGAGCATCGCCGCCATAGAGGCGATCTTGGGGTCAGCGGCCAGGTAGCCGATCCGCCAGCCTGTCATGGCCACGCTCTTGGAGAAGCCGTTGACTGTGATGACACGGTCGGCAATGTCGGGGAAGGAGGCGGGGCTCACGTTTTCCTGGCCGTCAAAGAGGATGCGCTCGTACATCTCGTCGGAGAGCAGCACCAGGTCGGGGTGATTGAGCATGAATTGGCGCAGCACCTGGGCCTCTTTCTGGGTAAGCACCCGGCCAGTGGGGTTGTTGGGGTAGTTGATAATGAGCATCCGGGTCTTGGCGCTCACCTTCTCCTCCAGCAGCTCCAGGGTAATGCGGTAGCGATCCTCATAGGCAAGGTCCACCTCCACCGGAACGCCGCCGGATGCCTGGATGATGGAGGGATAGGACACCCAGCCCGGAGTCAGGTACATCACCTCATCCCCGGCGTTTACCAGGGCCCGGACGGCGATATAGATGGCGTACTTTCCGCCGGGGGTGACTACCACGCCGCTGGGGTCGTAGTGGCAGCCGTTCTCCCGCTCCAGCTTGTCAGCGATGCGCTGGCGCAGCTCCGGCAGGCCGGGACCTACGGTATAGTGGGTAAAACCCGCATTGATCTGGCGGAACAGCTCGTCACAGATCTTCTTGGGGGTGTCAAAGTCAGGCTCCCCGCCGGCCAGGTCGATGATTTCCGGGTCCTGGGCCTTCAGCTTTTTAGCCTTTGCCATGGTTTCCATGGAGGCGGAGGGCTTCATCTGCAAAATATACTTGTTGAATTGCAGTGCCATAGCTCTATTTCTTTTCCTTTCTGCCCATTGGGGCGGTCAGTAGGCAACAAGGACCCCGGCTCTGGACAGCCGGAGCCCCTGTTCACTCATCTGGGTTGTTTACGGGAGCTCAGTCGGCGTCAAAAACCTTCTTGTCCAGCTCGCCCAGGGAGTTTGACACCACCACAGTGCCTACCAGGTCATCAATATTGTTGGCAGTGGTGTGGAAGGGATCAATCACAGGCCAGATGGCGGCCAGGATGGGGATCAGAGTCAAGGGCATCCCCAGGGTCTGGAGCAGCACAGTAGACATGACCACGCCAGCCCCCTTGACGCCGGCGGCGCCGATGGAGATAATCAGACCCAGGAATACAAACTGGATCAGGCTTCCCAAGGTAATCTCATAGCCGTACAGATTGGAAGCAAAGACGCTGATGACGCCCACAGCCACAGCCATTCCGTTCATATTACAGGTGTTGCCCAGAGGAAGGGTAAAACCGTAGATCTTCTCCGGTACGCCCAGCTTGCTGTCGGCAATCTTCATGGAAACGGGCAGGGTAGCGGCGCTGGAGGAGGTAGAGGCGGCTACGATGATGGCCGGAGCGATCTTCTTGAACAGGCGCATAGGATTGACCCGGCCCAGGACAGCGGCGATAATGGGCTCCATCAGGAACATGACCAGCAGGCAGCACACCCAGTCAGTAGTGATGAAAACGATGACCTGCTTCATCATGTTGGCGCTGATCGTAGTGACCATGTCGGCAATCAGGGCCATGATGCCGATGGGAGAGAAGGCCATGACATACTCGGTCATCTTCAGCATAGCCTCGGCCCCCTGGTCGACGAGATCCACCAGGCGCTTCACCCGGTCGCCCAGTACCAGTAAGACGCAGCCCATAAAGATGGCGAAGAAGATAATCTGAAGGGTATTGCCCTCGGATAGGGAAGTAAAGATATTTTCCGGGATCCACGACACCATGTTGTCGATGAAGTTGTACTCAACAGCCTCACCAGCCTCGGAGGTCAGCAGGTCGGTAACTCCCTTGCCGGGCTGGGTGATCACGCCTCCAATCACGCCCACAGCGGACGCCAGGGTAGAGGTAATCATGTAATAGATCACGATACGGACGCCCACCTTGCGGAGCATTCCCACATCGCCCATCTTACACACGCCATTGATCAGGGTAAGCAGAACCAGGGGCGCTATGAGCATCTTCAGCAGACGCAGGAAGATATCGCCGAGGAAGCTGATGTAGGGTACGATATCTGGCACTGCCACACCAATAATAGCGCCTATGGCAATGCCTATCAGGATCTGGACCCAAAGGGGTATTTTTTTTAGCATTTCTCTCTTCTCCTTTTTCATATGATGGGTACTCGCCCCTGACCAGCCGCCGCTCAATTTTCCGCTCTTTTGCCGGCCTGGGGTCCGGCTCTCTCTGACACCACCGTCCAGAGGCGGAGACGGAAAGAGCAGTTCCACTATGCACATAATAGATGAGAGTTTCGTTCTATTTCAAATATTTTTTGTATTATTGCTCTATAATTTTAAAGTTATATATGCTATAATATTTAGTGTGGAGGTGACCCCAATGGAAAAAAACATGGAGTATATCTACCAGATCTATTTGGACGGCAGCTTCAGCCAAGCCGCCAAGAATCTATATATTTCCCAGCCAGCTCTCAGCGCGATCGTAGCTCGGACCGAGCGCAGCCTGCACGCCACTCTGTTTGACCGCTCTCAGAAGCCCATCCGCCCCACTCAGGCTGGGGAATACTATATCAGCTGCATCAAGCGATTTCAGGCCATCGAGCAGGAGATGTCAGAGTATTTCGATAATTTAAGCCAGGGAGAGCACGGCTCCCTGGCGATTGGGAGCGGCACGTTTTACTGCACCTATGTACTGCCTGAACTAATCCAGCAGTTCCAATCCCTGCACCCTGCCGTCCAGGTCAATCCTGTGGAAACCAGCAGTAACCGGGGCCTGCAGATGTTGACCCGGGGCCAGTTGGACTTTAGTTTAGATGTAAATGAAATTCACGACTGCGCTTTGGAGAGCACAGTCGTGGCCCAGGAGCATATGGTCCTGGCTGTCCCGGCCCAGCTGCCCTGCAACGAAAAGCTTCGGCGCTACCGGCTCACCTTTGACGAGGTGCGCCGGCGGCTCCATTTAGATGATCATGTCCCCCCTGTGGATATGGCCGCCTTTCGGGACGAACCTTTTATCTCTCTCAAACCGGGCAATCACAGCCACGACCTGCTGCAAAAGCTGTGTGAGTCAGCCGGTTTTACTCCCAAAGTAATCCACTACATGGACCAGTTGCTCACAGCCTACTATCTGTCTAATGAGGGGTCTGGCATCACCGTTATTCGGGATTCTTCCCTCTACCGGGTCGCTCCCTCTTCTAACCACTTTTTTTACCGCCTCCCGCCGGAGCTGTCTACCAGAAACATCTATCTCACTTACCGCAAACAGGAAGGCAGCCGGGCTCTGATTCAGCTGTTTGTGGACTACATGATTACTCAGTCAGACCGCTTTTTCCCCTCAGAACGCGACAGCGGATGAATTTTCTTTTCCTTATAAATTTCATATTATAGGAATATAACATAATTAGTATTATTTTTGTGGGAATTATCCAGCTACTCCTTCTTCATTTTTGCAATTTCTTAACGATAAGAATTCACTTTTAACTTGACTCCGCTTTTCTTTGTATTGAATTCTCCGATTGGGCGGACACCGTCAAAATAAAGGGCGGGGGACTGTCAAAGTCCTCCGCCCTTTATTGCTTAATCACACATATCCATACATTCCCCGGACGGACACCTCCCCGGAGGAAAATGCCTCCTCTGTTCCGTCCGGAAACTGGACCAGAAGGTCAAAGCCGTCGTCCACCGCAACGGCGAATCCCTCTCGCCGGGAGATGGGCGTGATGACCTGGACCTGCCTGCCAATGGTGATGCAGTCGGCCCTGTACTTCTCCAAATATTCGCCCTGGTTTTGCGGAAAACCGGCATAGGCTCGGTCCAGGGCCCGGATAATCTGAACCGCCAGCTCCGACCGGCGTACCGGCCGCCCCAGAGCCAGGGCCAAAGAAGTGGCCATATCCCGGATCTCCGGGTCAAAGTCCCCGGCGCTCTGGTTCACATTGACCCCGATTCCGGTAACCAGATAGTCCAAATCGTTGCTCTCACTAACCAGCCCCAGCTCCGTGAGGATCCCCACCAGCTTTTTCCCGTTGAGGATGATGTCGTTGGTCCACTTGATCTGGGGACGGAGCCCGCAGGCAGCCTGGATGCCATCGCACACTGCCACCGCCACCCAGGCGGTAAAATTAGCCACCTGGGCGGGCTCCAGCCGGGGCCGCAGCAAGGCGGAGAGATACAGCCCCTTCCCCCGGGGCGACTGGAAAGAGCGGCCCCTGCGGCCCCGGCCTCCGGTCTGTTCCTCCGCCGTCACTACCAGTCCCTCGGCCGCGCCGGCCATAGCCTGACGCTTGCACTCTGTGTTGGTGGAGTCGATGACATCCAGGCACAGCAGGCTGCCGCCCACCAGAGAGCCGGACAGGGGACCGGACAACTCCCCCGCCCGCAGGCGGTCAGGGCCCGCCTCCAGCCGATAGCCCCGGTTTGGGGCGGAGGAGATAGTGTACCCCTCCTGCCGCAAGCCCTCAATGGCCTTCCATACGCCCGCTCGGCTGATGCCCAGCTCCCGGCTCATCGCCTCCCCGGACAAATAGTCTCCCTGCCGCTCCCGCAGCAGGGATAGGACCTTTTCACGGCTCATGCCCCGCCCTCCAAACAAAGTTTTCTTTCATTATACGGCCCAGGACACCAATCGTCAACCGGCCTCCCCTCTTGGAAACAGAATCAGCCATAAAAAACCGGGGAGCGGAATCCCGCTCCCCGGACAACTATCTTACTGCTCGTCTTCAATAATACCATAGTCCCCATCATACCGGCGGTAGACCACGGCGAAGGCCCCACCGGCCTCCTCGTCCTTAAAGGCGAAGAAGCTGTGCCCCAGCAGATTCATCTGCAAAATAGCCTCGTCCCGGCTCATAGGCTTGATAGGGAAGGTCTTGCTCCGGACGATGCGGTACTCGCCCTCCTCCGGCTCCTCTGGGGCGAAAGAGGAGACCTCCGCCGCATCCACCGCCCGCTCGAAGGCCCCTTGGCGCAGCCGCTTCTCCAGCCGGGTCTTGTTCTTCCGAATCTGACGCTCCAGGGTGGTTACCGCGGCGTCGATGGACGCCTGCATATCAGAGGTACTCTCAGACACCCGGAAAATAGTGCCGCTGGAGCGGATGGTAATCTCCACCCTGTTCAGCCGCTCCTTCTCCACGCTGAACGTGATCGAGGCGGTGGCATCCTCCTTAAAAAAACGGTCCAGCTTTCCCACCTTTTTCTCCGCGTACTTGTGGATGAAGTTGGGCAGGGTCACCTTTTTGTCCGTGAACACAAATTTCATAACTTTCGCTCCTTTCGCCCTATCAGGCAAGGTATAGCGACGGGAGGGACTCACCTCTCCAGCGGAGAGGGAGTTCCCTCCCACCGTTAATCTATTATACCACAAGCACGAAAAATATCCATAGGCTTTTGTTAATTTTTTCTAAATTTTCCTGGACCTATCCCTTTATCCGCTGTCCGCCGATCAGCACCGTCTGGACCCGGCTGAACAGATTGATGGGGTGGCCGGAGGTGATGACGATATCCGCGTCCTTCCCCGGTGTCAGGGAGCCCACCCGGTTATCAATCCCGGCAATCTGAGCGGGGTTGATGGTGATGGCGGCCAGGGCGGCCTCCGGGTTCATGCCACCTTTCACCGCCATGGCGGCGCACAGGGCCAGGTGCTGGACCGGCACCTCTGGGTGGTCGGTACAGATGGCCGTCTTGACTCCGTGGAGCGTGAGGACCGCCGGGGATTCGATGGTCATATTGGCCAGCTCCGGCTTGGACCGGTCCCCCAGGCAGGGCCCGGTAATGACAGGCACCCCCTCCTGGACCAGCAGTTCGGGGATCAGATGGGCTTCCGTGCCGTGGACGATGACGCACTTCAGTCCGAACTCCTTGGAGATGCGGATGGCGGTGGCAATGTCGTCCGCCCGGTGGGCGTGAATGTGGACGGGCAGCTCCCCTCGGACCACGGGCAGCAGGGCCTCCAGCTTGGCGTCATAGTCGGGCTTGTCCTCCTCCTCGTCCTCCGCGGCTCGTTCCAGCTTCTCTCCATACTCCAGGGCCTTGGCCAGGTTTTCCCGGATGATGGCGGCGGTAGCCATACGGGTGACCGGGGTTTCATGCCGCTCGTTGTAAACGCATTTTGGATTTTCTCCCAGAGCCAGCTTCATGGCCGCCGGTGCCTGGATCACCATGGCGTCCACCCACTTTCCGGTGGTCTTAATGGCGGCGAACTGACCGGAGATGGGGTTGGCGGAGCCCGGCCCGGTGAGTACGGTGGTGACACCGGCCTGACGGGCCTCCTCAAAACACCGGTCCAGCGGATTGACCGCGTCTATGGCCCGGAGGTGGGGGGTACAGGGGTCGGTAGCCTCGTTCCCGTCGTCGGCCTCAAAGCCCAGGGCGTCACCGAACATCCCCAGATGACAATGGGCGTCAATAAAGCCGGGCAGGATATGGCCCTGGCGTGCGTCCAGGGTCTCTCCCTCCCAGTGGTCGGGGCACTCCTCCATAGGCCCCACCTTGGCAATCTTGTCCCCAGACACGGCCACATATCCGTTGGGGATGGTTAGGCCATCCATAGTGTGGACGGTCCCATTGATAATAAGCATATTTTCCTCCACTGACAGGAAGCGACAAAGGCTCCCATTGACTCTTTTGAGATATTTTGTTACAGTTAAAACGGCTCGACCAATATGCTTCCCCACGGTATCTTTCTTCCCGTGGGACTGAACGCCCCATACGGGGCGTTTTCTTTTGTGAAAATCAGGGCCGCCGCATATGCGGCGGCCCTGTCATATCCCGCTTACCGGCGGCCGCCTCCCCGGCGGTTCCCGCCCTTTTTTTCAATATAGCGCAACTCGGACAGCTTGCTGTCTGACGACTGCATGAACTGCTTGAGCCGGTCCTCAAAATCGCTGGGTTCCTTGGGGGCTGGCCGGGCAAAGCCCATGGGCCGTCCGCCGCCCTGACTGGGGCGGCCGCCTCCGTTGGGACGGGGGCCACGCTGGGGGGGCGGAGCCACCTGCTTGATGGACAGGTTGATCCGGTTGGCTTGGTCGATGCCGATGACCTTCACTTTGACCTCCTGCCCCTCCTGTAGGTGGTCGGACACCTCGTTGACATAGGAATAGGCGATCTCTGAAATATGGACCAAGCCGGATCTTCCCTCCGGCAGGGACACGAAGGCCCCAAACTTTGTAATTCCCGTTACCTTACCGTCCAAGATGGACCCAACACCAAACTCCATAACTGACCGAAATATCCTCCTTGTAAATTTCCCCGCGCCGCCACACACAGATTACGGCGCTGGAGAGCCCGTTTGACTGGATCGCTCAGTTGGCCACATCGATATAGACGATCTCATCCTGCTTCACATGGCCCTTTTCCCGGGCCACCTGCTCCAGCATCTCAGGATCGTCGCTGTTTTCGATGGCGGCCTCCAGCTCCTGGTTTTCCAGCCGCTGGTCGCTGACCTGCCGGGCCAGCGTATCCCGCTGGACTTGGGCTGTCTGTATCTGGCCCCTCAGGTCCAGAAGAGAGGTGGCCATATAGATCAGCAGGGCCAGCACCACGATTTTGGTCAAAAACCCAGCTCGCTTCAGCTTCATAGACATCCTCTCCTCTCTCCCTGGCGGCTCGTCGGCGGACCGCGCGCTCCATCTCCTCGGTTTTCTGTCCTATTCTATACCATTTCACGCCGGAAAGAAAGGTATTTTTCGCAAGTTTTCCGAATTTTTTTAAAACAGCCCTCCCCAGGGCCAGCGGGAAGGTCAAAATTCCCAAAAGGAAGGTGACGATATCCGCCATAAAGTAGCCCAGCTTCAAAAACCAGGGGCTGATCACCCAGAAGTATACCCCTCCCCCCGCCATGCAGAACAAGGCGCCGTAGAAACGGATCTGTCCCCCCCAGGCCCCCTGGGACCAGAGAAACAGAGTCCCCGTGGCCACCAGCCAGAACACCAGATCCAGCAGGGGACCCACCACGGGCAGCTTCACCCGGACTCTCAGAATACGGAACAGGTCGTACAGCAGCCCAAACAGCGCCCCCAGCGCCAGAGCCTGGCACAGAGCCTGACCCTGCTGAACGGTATCGATGGTCATCTGCCGAATAGGCGGCCCAGCAGACCGCCCTGCTCCCGCCCGCCGCTCTCGTAGATCAGGGCGTTCACCGTCCCCTCGACCTTCAGATCTCCTCCGTCCAAGGACAGCTTTTCGATGTGGAGCCCCTCCCCCTGGATCTCCAGCCCCCCCTGGGCAGTTGTCAGGAAGATGGCGCTCTCGTCAAAGCTTTCCACCTCCTCCACCCCCGATATCATTAGCTGCTCCCGGTCCTCTAGGATCACATGGTGGCCTGTGTCCGGCCGAAGCTTCTCATTTTCATAGGCCATGTTTTCACCCCCTTTTGCTCCATCCTATGGGACAAGTGGGGGCTTTTATGCCTATTTTTCGCCGCTGCTCTCCCTTCCAGAAAAGATCGTCTGGAAATCTGCCCGTTCTTAGTGTACAATAGGTTTTGTTCATGCGAATCCTATTGGAAAAGGTTTGATTGTATCATGGTAAAAGCCATTTTTTTTGATATCGACGGCACTCTGGTTAGCTTCCAGACCCACACAATTTCTCCCGCTGTCTTGGAGGGCCTCCACCGCCTGCGGGAGAGGGGAATCCGGTTATTCCTGTCCACAGGCCGCCACAAAGTCATGAGTCAGTCGGTCCGGGATCTCTTTCCCTTCGATGGCTGCATCACCCTCAGCGGCCAATACTGCTTTGCTCAGGACCGGGTGCTTCGAAGCGTCCCCTTCGCTCCGGAGCGGGTGAAAGCTCTGGTGGAGCTGATGGAGCATTCCACTATCCCCTGTATCTTTTTGGAGGAGGAGGACTGCTACCTTGTAAACCCGGGGCCGCGGGCTCAGGTGTTCCCCAAGCAGCTAGCTGTCCCCCTCCCCCCCTCCGCTCCCGCCCGGCGGGCGGAAGGGCGACAGGTGTTTCAGGCCACCGCCTTCCTCACCCGGGAGGAGCAGCAGGCTTTAGGAGACCCCTTCCCAGGACTGGAGGTCATGCGCTGGCACCCAGATTTCGTGGATATTATTTCCCCAGGCGGCGGCAAGGACCAGGGTATGGACGCCATTTTGGACTTCTTCGGCATCTCCCTGGAGGACACCATGGCCTTCGGCGATGGGGAAAACGACATTCCTATGCTCCGCCACGCCCATGTGGGAGTAGCCATGGGCAACGCCGACGCTCTCGTACGCTCTCACGCCGACTTTGTGACCGGGACAGTGGATGAGGACGGTATTTTGTCCGCTCTGGAACATTTCGGTCTGCTGTAGCCCCCGTCTTTTACACATAATTTACAATTTCCTGTGGATTTTCTTCCCTGGTCCGTGTACAATAAAGACAAGAATCGGCACCGAAGGAGGAACTGTTACATGAAGCTTACGTTTTTTGGCGCGGCCCACGCGGTCACCGGCAGCTGCCACTGTCTGGAAGTCAACGGCAGGAAGATCCTGATCGACTGCGGTCTCCAGCAGGGCCGGGACGAGCACGATGACAACGCCCTAGATTTTTCCCCCAGCTACATCGACTATGTTTTGGTCACCCACGCCCATATCGACCACTCCGGCCGCATTCCGCTGCTGGTCAAGGAGGGCTTTTCCGGGCCCATCTATACCACCCGGCTCACCGCCCAGCTGCTGTCCATCATGCTCCGAGACTCCGCTCATATTCAGGAGAGCGACGCCCAGTGGCAGAACCAGAAGGGAAAGCGGGCCGGCCGGGAGGAGGTAGAGCCCCTCTACACCCTGACAGACGCGGAGGAGGCCCTCCAGCTCCTCAATACCCAGGAGTACGGACAAATCTTCGAGCTGTGCGAGGGTGTAGAGGTCCGCTTCTGCGACGCCGGCCATCTGCTGGGCTCCTCCTGTGTGGAGATCTGGGCCACTGAGAACGGCGTCACCAAAAAGCTGGTCTTCTCCGGAGATCTGGGCAACGTAGACCAGCCTGTCATCCGGGACCCCTCCTTTGTGACAGAGGCGGATTATGTCATCATGGAGTCCACCTACGGCGACCGGAACCACCAGCCCCCAGAGAGCTATACCGAGGCCCTGGCCGCCCTCATTGACGACGTGTTTTCCAAAGGTGGCAACATTGTTATCCCCTCCTTTGCCGTAGGCCGTACCCAGGAGCTGCTCTACTTCCTCCGAGAGATCAAAAATGAGGGGATGGTCAAATCGGTCCCCAACTTTACCGTCTGCGTGGACTCTCCCCTGGCCGCTGAGGCCACCAAGATCTACGCTGGCGATCTTCACGGCTACCTGGACGAGGAGGCAATTGCCGTCCTGCAGGGTGGCGACAACCTGTTCACCTTCCCCGGCCTGACCCTGACCCAGTCTACCGAGGAATCCAAGGCTCTCAATATGGACAAGAGCTCTAAAATCATCATCTCCGCCTCCGGTATGTGCGATGCCGGCCGCATCCGCCACCACCTGAAGCACAACCTATGGCGCCCCGAATGCGCTGTGGTCTTTGTGGGCTATCAGGGGGAGGGCACTCTGGGCCGCCGTCTGCTGGAGGGGGCCAAAAGTGTAAAGCTTTTTGGTGAGGAGATCGCCGTCCGGGCCCGGATCCTGAATTTCCCCGGCCTGTCCTCTCACGCCGACCGGGATCACCTGCTGGACTGGATCGGCCATTTCTCCCCCAAGCCGGACCAAGTGTTCGTGGTACACGGGGATAGTGAGATCACAGACCTCTTTGCAAATGATTTGAATGAGCGGGGCATCCCCGCCCACGCGCCTCTCTATGAGGAGGTCTATGATCTGCTGGGAAATCGTATGCTGGCAAAGGGCGTTGTTCTGGAGAGCAAGCGGACCACAGGCGGCGCCTCCGCTCCCTCCGCCGCCTTCCTGCGGCTACAAGATGTGTCCAAGGACTTGGCCGACCTTATCAGCCGCAGCCGGGGCCGTTCCAACAAGGATCTGTCCAAGCTGGCCGATCAGCTTCGGCAAATCATGGACAAGTGGGAATAGAGAGGCGTTTGAGCCGCCGCGAGCAGCGCGGATGGACCGGAGCGAAGGTTCGCTCCTGCTGGCAGCGGCGCCCTTCCCCAACTATGACAGTAAGAACGGAGAGTTTTTATGGAGATCGACCGCAGAGAACTGAAAAGGCAGGCTAGGGAGGCCATTCGGGTCTCCCGTCCTTCCTTCTGGGTGGTCACCTTGGTATATCTGCTGATGACCACTGGTGTTTCCACACTGGCCGGCCTGCTTGTTCCGGCCCCGGACACAGGAAACATCAGTCTGCCGGCTTTGTTCCTTTCCATCCTCCTCTCCCTGTACTCCACGGTAGTTGGCTTTGGCTTTACGCTATGGTCCATGTGGACCTCCCGGAAGCTGTCTCCCGGACTGGGCGCCCTAGCCGATGGCTTCTCCGTGGCCCTGCTGGTTATCATGACCTCCATTCTGATCTTTCTCCACACGCTGGCCTGGTCCCTGCTGTGCATCCCCGTCGTCTGGCTGGTCCTAATTCCGGTTCTTCTCTCCCCAGGCCTCTCCTTCCTTGTGATCCCCGTTCTAATTGCCGGCATCATGATTTTCTCTTATTGGGTCTCTCTGCGCTACGCCCTGGCCTACTATTTGCTGGCCGACCACCCTGACTACGGGGCCTTCGCCGCGGTCCGCCGCAGTGTGGAGCTGACGCGGGGCTGGAAGTGGGAGATGTTCAAGCTGGCCTTTTCCTTCATCGGCTGGGAACTGCTTGACCTGCTTCTCTACTCACTGGCACTACTTCTGGTTCTGGTCCAGGGCGGTTTCTTCCAGTCTCTTTCCCTGGAGCACTACGGGGATGCCTACATGGTCTATCAGATTATACTCTCCTATCCCCGCTCCGCCCTTCTTCTCCTGCTGGCCTCCATCCCGGTAAAGCTGTGGCTCTATCCCTACCGCTCCGTGACCATGGCCGGCTTCTACGACGCCCGGCTGCGCCTCCAGCGGGAGGGTTTTGTGGAGATGCCCCCTCTCTGAACATCCAAAGCTACCCGCCAGGACCTCTAGGTCCTGGCGTTTTTTTAGAGGCTTCCTTATTTTTGGAACATTCGTTTGACATTCGTACAAATGTATGATAAAATACATCTAAATTTTAGTGTGTAATTTTCTGTCCGTCTGCCGAAAGGAGCCCTTGCCATGGCCAAACTGACCGCCAAGCAGCAGCAGATCTATGACTATATCCTCTCCTTTACCAATCAGCACGGCTATCCCCCTTCGGTCCGGGAGATTGGCGCGGCGGTGGGACTGAAATCCCCCTCCACCGTCCACTTCCACATGAAGGGGCTGGAGGAGGCCGGTGTCATCGTCAAGGCAGAGGGCAAGACCCGCGCCATCTCCCTGCCGGGGGCTTCCATGGGCCCGGTGGCAGAGGAGGAGGACCCCCACGCCAACCAAATACCCATCCTTGGCAATGTAGCCGCCGGCTCCCCTATCCTGGCCCAAGAGTGTATTGAGGACTACCTCACCTTCGACACTGCCGGTCTGTCCGGGGAGCACTTCGCCCTCACGGTCCGGGGTGAGTCCATGCTGAACGCCGGGATTCTGCCCGGTGACCTGGTGGTGGTCCACCGCCAGCAGGAGGCCCGGAATGGTGAGATCGTAGTGGCCCTTTTTGAGGATGAGGCCACCGTCAAAACCCTTCATAGAAAAGACGGCCGCACCTGGCTTCTTCCCCAAAACCCTGATTACCCGCCTATCGACGGCACCAAAGCCGAGATAGTCGGCAAGGTGGTGGCGGTAGTCCGACGGTACTAATTTTGTCCCCCTGCGGCCGGTCATGCTCCCCATGGCCGGCTTTTTTCGTTGACAATCCCAGGTCCTGTCCAGTATACTGAACAGGCAAACAGAGGGAGGCGAGAAGGGTCGTGACCAAGAAGGAGCTTCTGGACCGCTGCGCCCGTGACGGGGCGGAGCGGGTGCTGCTGGCCCGTGTGCTGGACAAGCTGGAACTGGCTCAGGACCGGGGCATCCCAGCCCATACCCCCTTTCTCTCGCCGGGTGAACAGGCCTCTGTCACCGATTTACTCAACGCCTGGGGGCAGCCCCGCCATATCTTTTGGGGTGGCTTTCCCGGCGCAGAGCGGGCCCTGTGCGCCTTCCTCCCCGACTGGCAGGATGAGAACGACCTCCTGTTGGACCCAGAGGGACCGCTGGCCGCATTGGAGACCGCCTTCCCTCCCGGTTCCGAGTTAAGCCACCGGGATATTCTGGGCTCCCTTATGGGCCTGGGGTTGACGAGGGAAAAGCTGGGGGACATCTTGCTCCCTGGCGACAGGACCTGTCAGGTGATCCTGCTCCGGGAGGTACTGCCCATTCTCCTCTCCCAGTGGGAGTCCGCCGGGCGTTGGCGGTTAAAGCTCCGGGAAATTCCTCTGGCTTCCCTTTCCCCTGGAGAGGCGAAGGTAAGGCTCATCCGGGACACAGTCGCCACCCCTCGCCTGGACGCGGTGCTTGCCGCCGGTTTTTCCCTGTCCCGCTCCAAAGCCATGGCCTATATCTCCGCCGGCAAGGCGGCCGTCAACCACCGGGAGTGTCTCAAAGGGGACAAGCTGGTGGATGTGGGAGACATTCTCACCTGCCGCGGACTGGGCAAGTGCGTGGTCCGGGAAATCCCCGGCCAGTCCAAAAAGGGACGGACCATGCTGGTATTGGAGAGATATATTTAAGCCACCGGATAGGAGGGCACAGCTATGGCACACTATGAATATGAATTTGAGGTTCTGGCCCTCTCCGCCGGAGGGTACAGCCTGTTCGGCGGCGTCGGCATCCGGACTGAGGGCCACCAGGAAGTCATTCGAAGCCGGGCCGCCGCCGGCTGGCGTTATGTGGGCTATCTGCCCAGCGTTCAGCGGGCCTCTGGACATATTGAGACCATCGAGCTGGTATTTGAACGCGAGATAGAACAGGAATAAGGGAGGGAAAGGCATGGAGCAGAAGAAGATCGACCGCATCAATGAGCTGGCCCGGAAGGCCAAGTCTCCCGCCGGCCTCACCCCAGAGGAGGAGGCTGAACGGGCCCTGCTGCGACAGGAGTATATCGCCGCCTGTAAGTCCAATCTGATGGCCCATCTGGACAATACCCTCATTCAACATCCTGACGGCACCCGGACCCGGCTGCGGAAGAAGTGATCCGCTCTAGCCGGAGCAGGGGTTCATTGACAATCTCCCCGGCATCTGGGATAATACTCTCGATCCTTTTATGTCCCGCCAGGCGCTTATCCTATCTTTTTAAGGAGGCCCCCCATGGCTCATATTAAATTTTCTACCGACTCTGCTTCCGATATTCCCGCCGCTCTGCGGGAGGAGTGGAACATCCAGGTCCTCCCTTTTCCCATCGCGATGGGCGACAGGGAGTATATGGACGGCTTTGACTTCACTCCCGACGAGTTCTTTCAGATGCTGCTGGACAGCCCTCAGATCCCGACCCACGCCCAGTTGAACCCCTATCTTTTCACTGAATGCTTTGAGAAGGCGTGGAAAGAGGGCTATACCGATCTGATCCACACCTCTATCAACTCCAAGGGTTCAGCCACCTATGGCAACGCCATACAGGCCCGGGACGAGTTCTATGAGGACCACCCCGATGCCCAGGACACCTTCCATATCCATATCATCGACTCCAAAAACTACACCATGGGCTACGGCTGGGCGGTGGTGCAGGGGGCCAAGATGGCTGCTGCCGGTGCCCAGGCGGGAGAGATCGTGGATTTTATCCAGGATTGGGTGGATCATGTCCGGGTGATCTTCGCCCCTCTTGACCTGCGGTTTGCCAAAAAATCCGGCCGGATCTCCGCCGCGGCAGCCTTCATGGGCGAAGCCCTGGGGTTAAAGCCCATTATGACCTTCGCCAACGGCGAGTCCAAGATACTGTCCAAGGCGCGGGGGGAGAAAAACGCGATTTCCGCTGTTGTGGAGCTGTGCAAACAGGAGCGGAGCGCTAACAGCCCCTATCTGGTCGTCCATGGCAATAACCTGGAGCAGGCTGGCAAACTGCTAGAAGCCTGCCGCCAGGAGCTAGGCTGTGAGCCTGCCCTGGAGTATCTCATCGGTGGTGTGGTGTCCATCAACGCCGGCCCCAATGTAATTGGTCTGGTATATCGCACATAAAACTCTTTTTGGGTCCGGCTGTGGCGAGCAGTCGGACCTTTTTCTTTCTCTGGGACAGGCAGGCATCCCGAAATTTACATTTTATTCATGCTTTTTCTGGTAAGGTAGAGTAGGATACTGAAAAACAGGGAGGGATATGATACCAATGAAGCCTGGGCAACTGACCTGGCCCCAGCGGGGCGCCCTGTGGCTGCGGCTGGCCATCCGGCTGGTGCTGTCTCTGGCCGCCGTCCTTCTGGTGTCCTTTTTTGGACGGCCCCTACTGACACTTTTTGCCCCCTTTGTCTGCGCCCTCATCGCTGCCGCCCTGCTCAACCCCCTGGTCAAGTGGTTCCAGCGCAAGCTGGGATGGTCCCGAAGCGTGCTGACCTTGCTCCTTCTGCTCCTCCTCTTCGGTCTGGTAGGGAGTGCCCTGGGATGGCTGGGCTACGCGGTTGTCCGTCAGGTCATCAGTCTGGCGGAGAACTGGGACGGGGTAGTGGCTGCCGGCATCAGTGTACTGGACCAGCTGGACCAGATGTTTCAACAGGTGGTGGCCCAGTTCCCGATCCAGATCGCCGGCCCGGATCAGGGCTTTCTCGACTGGCTGGTGGACACCTTATCCTCGGCGGCCCCTGACCTGGGGAACCTGGCCACCTATGCTGGAGAGAAGGCAGTCTCCTTCTCCTCCTTTCTGTTGGCTCTGGTCTTTTTTGTCATGGCAACCTTTATGCTGACGGCGGACTACCCCTATCTCCGCTCACGGGCCGCTCAACATCTGGACGAGGGGACGCTCCACTTTCTGGGGCAGGTCCGGGCCACCGCCCTGGGGGCCTTCGGAGGCTATTTGAAGGCGGAGCTGCTGCTCTCCATCGGGGTATTCTTCATCCTGCTCATCGGCTTCTTTGTCATCCGTCAGCCCTACGGCCTTCTGCTGGCTCTGGGACTGGCCATTATGGACTTTATCCCCATCATCGGCGCCGGCACGGTCATGGTCCCCTGGGCCGTCATCGCGCTGTTTACCCACAACTACCTCGACGCCATCGAGATCATGGTCATCTGGGGCATTATTGCCATGTTCCGCCGGGTAATGGAGCCCAAATTCGTAGGGGACCAGACTGGTCTATCCCCTATCGCCTCTCTGATCAGTATCTATGTAGGGATGCAGGTAGCCGGAGTTCTGGGTATGATTCTAGGGCCTATCCTGCTGCTGGTTCTGCTGAATCTGGCCGGAATGGGGATGTTCCGCGGGCTCCGGCTGGACATCGCCGCCGCTGTGCGGGACATCGCCGCCCTTCTCTCCCAGCGGCCAGAGCAGATGTGACCTGGTTTCAAACTTTGTTTTGGGAAAGTTCAAAAAATTTATCCTTTTTCTTCATGCTTTTTTCATATTTCGGCGGTATGATATCCACAGTTCAAAGAGGGGCGGCCCCAAGGCCCTTCTTGAAAGGAGTGCATTTACATGGAGTATCCCGACTTCAGCTTTTATAACAGTGAAAACGACGGCTACCGGGGTGGCTTCGGCGACTATACCGACCCCATTCCCACCTCTGGTGGTCCTGCTCATCCCAGCGAGCCCCCGAAGAAAAAGGGGCGCGGCAAGCGCATTGCCGCTCTTTTGCTGGCCTGCGCTGTTGTGGGCGGCGGAGCGGGCGTTGGCGGTGCGGCCGTGTACCAAAATCTGACCGCCCCCGACACCGTAATCTATGAGGGGGAACGCCCCCAGGTGGATACGATGGTCAACACCAACAGCGGCCAGCCCATGACGCCTGAACAGCTATATGCCGCCAACCTGCCATCCTGCGTCGGCATCACGGTAAACACCACGGTGAACATCTTTGGCCAGACCACCACCTCCGCCGCCAGCGGTTCCGGCTTTGTACTGACCCAGGACGGCTATATTGTCACCAACTACCACGTCATTGAGGAGGCGGTCAACGATTCCTCTGTCACCATTGAGGTCTCCTTCTCCAACGGAGACAAATATACCGCCAAACTGGTGGGCGGTGAGAAGGACAACGACGTGGCCGTACTGAAGATCGAAGCTGCCGGCTTACAGCCTGTGACTTTGGGCGACAGCGACCAGTTGGTGGTAGGCGAAAGCGTGTACGCCATAGGTAACCCCCTGGGTGAGCTGACCTATACCCTCACTGACGGCATCGTATCCGCCCTAGACCGGCTGATCACCACCTCCAGCAAAAATGCCAACGGTCAGACCGAAACCACTACCCTCAATGTACTTCAGACCAACTGCGCCATCAACCCCGGCAACTCTGGCGGCCCTCTGTTCGACAGCTATGGCAACGTGGTAGGTATCGTGTCTGCCAAGTATACAGAGTCCACCTCCGGTGTGTCCGCCGAGGGGCTGGGCTTCGCGCTCCCTATCAACGACGTGAAGGAAATTATCTCTGACCTCATCGAGCACGGCTATGTTACCGGCAAGCCCTATCTGGGCGTCCAGGTCAACGTGGTGGACGAGAGCGTTCAGCGTTATGGCATCCCCGCCGGCGCGGTAGTGGAGTATGTGGCCGAGGGCTCCTGCGCCCAGAAGGCCGGCCTGCAGGTCAATGACATCATTACCGCCATCGACGACACCGCAGTGGACTCCCCCTCCGCTCTGACAGCGGCCCTGTCCTCCGACTACAAGGCCGGGGACACCGCCACCCTCACCGTGGTGCGCCAGCAGCAGGAGGTCAAGCTGACCGTCACCTTCGACGAGAAAAATGCCGAGACCGAGGCTGCTAACCAGAACCAGCAGAACACACAGCAGGGACAGCAGCAGAACCCGAATGGCGGTTATTACTACCAGTGGCCCTTTGGAAGCTTCGGCTGGTGATCCTTCTCTCATTCTCGATTCCTTCTTGAAAGAACCGGCTCTGTCCTTGGGATGGGGCCGGTTCTCTCTTTTTGGAAAAAGATGGACAAACCGCAGAGAAAACGTTATAATTTATTATGGAATAATATTGGGGGCGATGTATTTCGTCCTTTTTGATTCGGGGCCGCGCCGGGAAGGGCGTTTTTTCTGTGTCTGTTTGGAAGGCCTTGGATCACATCCACGAACACAGAAAGGAACAACAAACATGGAGATCAACGGAACATCTGTCAACGAATCGGTCCGGTATGCCCAGCTGGACCTCTCTCCCGCACTGATGCGGGCCATCGAGAAGAAGGGGTATGTTCAGGCCACCCCTGTCCAGGCCGGCGCCATCCCCTATTTCATGGAGTGGAAGGACGTCATCGCCAAAGCTCCCACGGGCACCGGAAAGACCTTCGCCTTTGGCATCCCCATGGTGGAGCACATTGATCCGGAGAGCAGCGCGGTCCAGGCTCTGGTACTGGCCCCCACCCGTGAGCTGGCCATCCAGATCCAGGACGAGCTAAGGGACCTGTGCGCCTTTAAAGAGGGCGTGCGGGTAGTCTGCCTCTATGGCGGGCAGCCCATTGAAAAGCAGATCACCCAGCTGAAAAAGTCCCCCCAGATCGTGGTGGCCACTCCCGGCCGCCTGATGGACCACATGAAGCGGCACACAGTCCGGCTGGACCAGGTTCAAACTGTTGTGCTGGACGAGGCCGACCGGATGCTGGACATGGGCTTTGTCCGGGATGTGACCCACATTCTGGACAAAATGCCTCAGCGCCGGAACCTGGGGATGTTCTCCGCCACCATTTCCCGGGAAGTAATGGACATCTCCTGGGTCTATCAGCGGGACCCGGTGGAAATCACCGTCCACGCTGATCAGGACAACAAGCCCGATATCGCCCAGTACCGCCTGGATGTAGACCGGGGGGAGAAGGCGGACACTATGGCCCGGCTGCTGGACATGGGCGACTATGAGCGTGTCATCGCCTTCTGCAACACCAAAAACATGACAGACCGCCTGGCCGGTCTGCTGTCCATGCGGCGCATCTCCTGCGAGGCCATCCACGGCGATATCCAGCAGCGCCAGCGGGAAAAGACGCTCCAGAAATTCCGAGACGGCCAGCTCCGGGTACTGGTAGCCACCGATGTGGCTGCCCGTGGGCTGGATATCGACGATGTGGACGCCGTCTTTAACTATGATGTCCCGGACGAGAACGAATACTATATCCACCGCATCGGCCGCACCGGCCGGGCCAAGCGCCACGGGGTCGCCTTCTCCCTGGTATCTACTATTACCGAGGGGCTTCGGCTGGACGACATCCAGAAGGTCACCGGCAGCGATATCCGCAAGGTATATTTTAATGAGCGGGGCGATCTGGTGGCCGCCGTGGAGCGCCCATGAGAGGCGGTCCACGGCGGAGCGGCCTCCTGTTGGATCTGTTCGCCTGCTTTCTAATCCCGGCCTATACCTTGCTCTTTGCGGGCAGTCGGGCCTGGTTCTCCACCAATTTTTCCGTCATCGCGGTGACCGGGCCGGACCACTACCGGGGCTTTCTCTACTGGGGCGTGCTGGCGGGAGGCTATTTCTTCCTGATGCTGATGAAGCTGGCCTCCATTCTGCGCAGCCGTGTGGCTCAAACCGCCGCCATTCTGCTCACCCTGGCCGCCTGCCTGTCCCTTTGCTATGCTCTAGCCATCCCCTATCTCCCGGAGCAGTTTCCCCGATACGCCGACTTGCATGTGATCCTGGCCGCTCTGGCCTGTGTCCTTTTGATGCTGGCCCTGCTGGTCGCCCTGCTCGCCCTATACCGGCGTCAGCCGGACCGGTATGTTCCCCTGCTCCGGGCCTGGTTTATTATCGTAGGCATTTGCGGGGTCCTGTTTCTCATCCCCCAGATGGTCTCCTCGGCGCTGGAGGTGTTTTTCACCATCTCCGCCGCCCTGCTCGTCCGCAAGGCCTGGCTGTACCGCCGATAGCGAATGGCATTTCCATCCGCTTTTTATCTTCTTTTAATCTTTTTCCCATGGATTTTTCACCGGCTTTGGCGTATGCTGGTATCAGAAAGAGGAAGTCATCTCATATCACATTGGAGGGAATACTTGATGGGATCTAAACGATTGTATCGGACCGAGGGCAGTTATAAAATGCTGTGCGGCGTGTGCGGTGGTCTGGCGGAATACTTTGACCTCGACCCCACTCTGGTCCGAGTGGGCTGGGTCATCGCCTTTTTTGCCTTCTCAGTGGGTCTCTGGGCCTATCTGATCTGTGCCATCATCATGCCAAAAAAGAGCGACGTGTACCCTGGGTACTGATTCATACCCCAAGGCCTCCCTCCGGAGGCCTTTTTATCTTTACAATGGAGGAACCGACATGGACACACGACTTTCCTTTCCCGCAGACATCCCCGCCCTGCGGGCGCTCTGGTCCCTGGCGTTTGGCGACGACGGGGCCTATGTGGACAATTTTTTTCACACCTATTACCGCCCGGACCGGGTGCTGGTACTGGAGGAGGAGGGGCAGGTCCGCTCTATGACCGCCTGGTTCGACACCGTCTTTGTGGTGCCGGGCCGGGGAAAATTCCGGGCAGCCTACCTCTACGCCGTGGCCACCCATCCGGACTGCCGGGGAAAGGGGCTGGCCGCCCGGCTGTTGAAGGGGGCGGACGAGTATTTCCGCACCTTGTCTATCCCCGCGGTCACCACCGTCCCGGCCGAACCCAGCCTCCACAGCTTTTTTGGGGCCAACGGCTTTCGGGAGTGCTTTGTTCACCAGAGCCAGGTCAGCCAACTAAATGCGGAGCGCCCCGGCTCCCCTGTCCCGCCGTCCCTCTCCCTGGAGGCGCTGTCCCCGGCCAGCTACGGCGCTCTGCGGGAGGAGCTGCTGGAGGATATTCCCCATATTTTTTATCCCGAGGACGCTCTCACCTATCAGGCCGGCTGCTGTGCCCTGGGCGGCGGCGGGCTCTACCGGGCTGATACCCCCTATGGTCCCGCCCTGCTGTGTGTGGAGTGGGCCAGCCAGGAGAAGGCCGTGGTAAAAGAGCTGCTGGCCGGCCCCCAGGCCGCCGGCTTTGTCCAGGAGGATGGGCGCCTGCTCTCCTTGCTGGGGGCCTCCATTTTGGAGGTCCGCTCCCCAGTCCGGGAGGGCTCTCCGGTCCCCTTCGGGATGCTGAAATGGCTGGATTCGGAAGGGGCGGAAGGCTGGGACTGGTCGTCCACGGGCTACCTGGGACTAGCCTTTGACTGAAAACTTGCATATTCACCAAAAACGGCCGTTTCTTTTTGTTGAAACGGCCGTTTTTTGGTGCTGCTTTTTTCTGCCACAGTCATTTAGCTGTGGTAACCTCCACAAAAATCTTGCTTTACTCTTCCATTTTTTATGATATGCTATACATATAAAGGACCTTGATTCAGGATTTTCCTAGCGAAAATCTCTGTATCTCGGCAAAATGCAAGTAATCTGTCAATTCATCCCGTACAACATATTATAACAGGAGGAATGTCACAATGAACAAGTACATTGAGCGCGTGCTGGCCGATACCAAGGCCAAAAATGCCAACGAGCCCGAATTCCTGCAGACCGTGGAGGAGGTTCTGTCTTCTCTGGAGCCCGTCATCAACGCCCATCCCGAGTATGAGAAGGCCGCTCTGTTGGAGCGTATGGTGGAGCCTGAGCGCGCCATCGAGTTCCGTGTCACCTGGGAGGATGACAACCACGTTTGGCACGTCAACCGCGGCTACCGTGTGCAGTACAACGCGGCCCTCGGCCCCTATAAGGGCGGCATCCGCTTTGACCCCTCTGTAAACCTGTCCATCATTAAATTCCTGGGCTTTGAGCAGGTCTTCAAGGACGCCATGACCGGCCTGCCCATCGGCGGCGCCAAGGGCGGCTCCGACTTTGATCCCCGGGGCAAGAGCGACGCCGAGGTTATGCGCTTCTGCCAGGCCTTCATCACCGAGCTGTACCGCCACATCGGCCAGGACATCGACTGCCCCGCCGGCGACCTGGGCTGCGGCGGCCGTGAGATCGGCTATATGTACGGTCAGTACCGCCGCATCGTGGGCGCCGCCGAGTTCGGCGCTCTGTCCGGTAAGGCTGTCTGCACCGGCGGTTCCATCATGCGTCCCGAGGCCACTGGTTTCGGCGCTGTCTATTATCTGTGCGAGGCCCTGAAGCACGACGGCGAGTCCATCGAGGGCAAGCGCATCGCCATGTCCGGCTACGGCAACGTGGGCTGGGGCATCATGAAGAAGGCCGCTGAACTGGGCGCCAAGGTTACCTATTTCGCCGGTCCTGACGGCTACATCCACGATCCTGATGGCGTGGACACCGAGGAAAAGCTGAACTACATCCTGGAGATGCGCGCCAAGGATCCTATGCACTGCGCTCCCTATGCCGAGCGGTTCGGCTGCGAGTTCGTTCCCAACGCCAAGTGCTGGGGCGTCAAGGACGTGGACATCTATATGCCCGCCGCTACCCAGAACGATGTCAACCTCGACTGGGCCAAGAAGATCGCTGAGTCCGGCGTGAAATACTACATCGAGGTGGCTAATATGCCCACCACCAACGAGGCTCTGGAGTTCCTGAAGAGCCAGAAGCACATGGTGGTCGCTCCTTCCAAGGCCGTCAACGCCGGCGGCGTGTCCGTGTCTGAGCTGGAGATGGCCCAGAACGCCGAGCGCCTCTACTGGACCGCTGAGGAAGTGGACACCAAGCTGAAGGGCATCATGAAGAACATCTACCACTCCTCCGTGGAAGTTGCCGAGCGTTATGGCCTGGGCTATGACCTGGTAGCCGGCGCAAACATCGTGGGCTTCCAGAAGGTCGCTGACGCCATGATGGCACAGGGCATCTTCTAAGCCTTATCTCAAACTGATACGCCTGCCCCTCCATTTGAGAGGGGCAGGCGTTTTTATTAAAAATACGATGTGGGGGATGCGCTGGGCATAGAGAGACAGCGGCGGGTTCCTTTGCCCATGGCGGAAAAGGAACCAAACCGCCACTAGGGGCCGCTTCTGTTGAAATATGACGGTCACGCAATACGCCCCCCTATAAGAAGGACGGTATTTCGCCTAAACAGCAAAACACCCGTAGGCTATTCGGCCTGCGGGTGTTCTTTATTCAAATGCGGAAAGAAAATCCTCAATTATTTTTGATAGAGCTTCCCGCTGTTTTGGCGACAGCTTCTTGATTTCATCATAGTCTGTCAACGTACTTAGCCTAGCGGGTTCTCCACACAATAAATAATCCGTAGAAATGGAAAGACATTCACATATTTTGATAATATTCTCTGGCCGCATGGCCTTATGTCCATTCTCCGCCGCAGAAATCATCTTAATGGAGAGACCAGTTAAATTCGCTACTTGCTCTTGTGTATAGTCTTTTGCCTTTCGTGCGGACAAAAGTCTTTTTCCAATTTCTTTTAGGGTTTCATTCTCCATTTCGGCTATTCCCCCAATCCTCATTTCAGTCAAACTTCACAGTTGATAAGGGGCAACACCCAGTGCGTCAGCGATCCGATAAAGAGCCACGATCGACATGGGATAAGCAGCAGACGATTCGATATGACTGCTTGTAGAATAACTTAGACTACTTTTTTCCGCAAGTTCCTCTTGGCTCATGCCACTTTTTTTGCGGAAGAATTGAACGCAGTATCCAATGTTTTTCAAAAAAAGGGGCTCGTCGTCAGTATACCGGGATACCATTTCCATCTGTACACATCCATTCAATAAATAAATCCATATAAACCGCATCAGCTCTCCTGTCTGCAGATGTTCTTTATTGTTCTGTTTTGTTCCCCGGTACATACTGTACAACGTCTGAAATCTCACAATCTAATATCTCACAGAGCCTATTGAGCGTAAATGTGGATACGTGCATATTCCTTTGTAACCTCTGCACTGTGGCATGGCTCATACCATGCTTCTCCCGCAAAGTATATGTTGTCACCCGTTTATCTGACATAGTTTTCCATAGAGGACTGTATTGAATCATAGCAAAAAGGCCCCTTTTATTGTATTACCTCTTTACTCTTGTGTGTTCGCACATTGAATGGCGGCTTCAATAATCTCAATAACATATTTCCGTTTCGCCTAAAGACAGGTACAGCAATCAGTAACCTGTCTTTACTCATCAGCCGAATCTTCAAACGAATAGTCATTTAGGGCTTGAAAATCTAAAAATTCAGCTACTGTCATACCAAAGGCCAATGCAATTTGATGAAGTGTACGGATACGGGGATTAAATGTCCTTTTATTTACAAAATTGTCAAGTGTTGACTGACTAACGCCACTCATCTCTGATAGTCTGTTAATAGATATACCTTTTGATCGACAAAGTATCAAGATCCTATCTACAAGAATTTGTGAATACTTATAGTCTATCTCTGCTATCTGAATCCCCTCCTTACTTTGAGTAATAGTTTTTATGGTATTACCCTTTCTCTATTATCTAACTTTTATCTCTGTTCTCTCGAAGGCCGCGAAGGTGGTATATTTTTGAAAAACTCCTCATATTCCACATTAAACACAGTCTTTAGACCAACAAGATCATTAATAAACAAATTACCACGACCCATTTCTATGAGAGAATATGTACTTCGGCTCAATGGAGAGCCCAACACTTGTAGCTTGGCAATAGTCTGTTCCTGTGTCAATCCAGACCGATTCCGTATTTGTTTGATATTTTCCCCCAATAACTCACTACCCAACAGCTTTGACATAAACAATCACCTAAATAGACAAGATTTTTCATCATCTTATCAATATTCTTATTTCCTATTGCTTATACCTATAAGCTGTGCTACAATTTGTTTCTATATTACTCGTTCTATTAATGGCAAAAAAGTGTATCCCCGCCAACAGGGATACACTGAACCATTGAATCATTCTCTAAAATAGGCTTCTGTTGCGGCCTCGAGCATCGCCACTACACGATGTACATCTTCACTGTCTCGGTTGGCAAGCATCGTTCCAATGTTAAACAAAAGTGGATCCTTTTCAACATCACCAAACAAGATCGTATGAGCGTTTACGTTCAAGACCTGACATAATTTTATAAATCGTTCAAGACTAACTCCAGAATTACCAAGCTCCAAATCGGCCAGAAATTGAACTGATATTCCCACTCTTTCAGCTAAAAACTCCCGGCTCCATTTCTTTGCTTCTCTAGCATTACGGAATCGTTGTCCCATATTCACATTTTGGGGCTTTTTTTCTTTCACTCCGCAACACCTTATACATCTAATTTTTCATTTTATATTACCCCAATATTGAACACTTTAACATATAGTATGGGTACCTCATTTTTTTAGTGTCAAATGGAAAGTATTACTAAGGCCACTATTTTTCATGCAGTACATCTTATTTCGTAGGCAACTATTTTTTAATAGGGAGAACATCGCCATGTCAGAAAGTCATACCAAACTTGAGGAGCTTCCTTTCAGCTTTCAGGGGGTGGAGGAGAAATATGGCTCTCTCATCGACGCTGAGGAACTGTGCCCTGGGGTATACTACGCCTCCGCCAGATTGTTGGAGCGTTATACCTTTCTCGTGGCCCAGTACATGGTCGTGACGGCCAGCTCCCCAGCTATCTCGCCGGAGGCCAGGGCCTACGGCGCCCCCCTGCCCGACGGCGCCCTGATCTTCGAGGCCAACGACTATTACGACAAGGGCCAGCACGTCGTCCGGTATGAGGCCCACAAATATCTCGCTGACCACGGCCTTCCTCTACCGGAAGCGGAATCTCTGCTGGGGGACCGGGTCTTTGGGATGGAGGTCTGCCCTGAATATTTCGGCCAGCTCCCGGTCCCCACGGATACACCCTGGGGACCGCCTCTCCGCCACGACCGCCTGGGGAACGGGCTCTACTGGCTGGAGACTGAGCACGCCGGCTGGGTGCTGGCCCTGGCCTACCCCATCCGTGAGGATCTGATGTTCCACACCAGGGTCTTTGCCGCCCTCATGCCAACCGACCGGGAACGGGGGCTGGACAATACCTTCGGCTACTGCTTCTATCCCTTTGAGGTGAGCTGCATCCCCCTCTTTGAGCTGCTGGAGTACGGGGAGCGGGACTGGGCGGACAAAATCGACATCGCCGCCCTGAAAAACGCCATCCTGAAATTCTACCCCGACTATCTCAAGCCCGACCTGTATGAGCGCCAGAATCCGCCGAGCATAGCGGCCACTCCCGGCGCCGGGACGGACTTTTACCGCTTCCCGGCCTGAACCCAGCACGAAAAAGGCGGCCTCCCATGGGAGGCCGCCTTGAACCCAATTTCCTCTATATCCCAACTGCCCGGGGCGCCCCAACGGGGCGCTCCGGGCAGTTTTCCGCTCTATTTCTCTCTATTGGCGCTGGCCGGGCATCTCCCAGGCCTTGTGGTCGGTGTGAAGCAGCTCCTCCGCCTTCTGACTCAACGGGGCGCCCAGAAAGTCCCGGTACAGGGCTTGGACCTGGGGGTTTTCGTGGGAAAAGCGGATGGGCTCCGCCCGGTCCAGGTCGTACAACCGCTGGCCCCGGACGCCATACAGCTCCTCGTCCTCTACGGAGATGGGCTGACCGCCGCCGCCCACACAGCCGCCGGGGCAGGCCATGACCTCCACAAAGTCGTAATGGACCTTGCCCGCCTTCAGCCGCTCGATGAGCTTCCGGGCGTTGCCCAGGCCGCTGACCACGGCGCAGCGCACAGGGATGCCGGCCAGCTCAAAGGCGGCCTCCCGCAGTCCGGGCCCGGTACGGACCGCCGCGAAGGCGTCCGGGTCCGGGTTTTTCCCTGTGAGCACATAGGCCGCTGTCCGCAGGGCCGCCTCCATCACGCCGCCGGTGGCCCCGAAGATAACTCCGGCCCCGGTGTGGACGCCCAAGGGGCTGTCCGGCTCCTCTTCCGGCAGGAGAGCGGGGTCCAGCTTGTCGGCCCGGAGTATACGGACCAGCTCCCGGGTCGTGAGAACCAGGTCCACATCCGGGCGGCCGTCCACCGCCATGGTAGGCAGCTCACTCTCCGCCTTTTTGGCCACACAGGGCATGATGGACACACAGAAGATCTTTTCCGGCGCTACCCCCAGCGTTTGAGCAAACCAGCTCTTAGCCACGCTGCCAAACATCTGCTGGGGCGACTTGGCGGAGGAAAGCTGATGGGTCAGCTCCGGGTATTGGCTCTTCAGGAACCGGACCCAGCCGGGGCAGCAGCTTGTGAACATGGGCCAGCGGGTCAGCCCCCCGGCCTGGAGGCGGTGGAGGAACTCGCTGCCCTCCTCCATAATGGTCAGGTCGGCGGCAAAGTTGGTGTCAAACACATATTGGAAGCCCAGCCGCCGCAGGGCGGCGGCCATGCGGCCCATGGTGGCCTCCTCCCGCTTCAGCCCAAATGCCTCGCCCCAGGCGGCACGGACGGCGGGAGCCACCTGGACCACGGTAATCTTGTCCGGGTCGGCCAGGGCGGCAAAGGCCCGCTGGGTGTCGTCCCGCTCCCGCAGGCCGCCCACGGGACAGTGGGTGATGCACTGGCCGCACAGGGCACAGTCCGAGTCCTTAATGACCCGGTTGTCCGACACGTCGATGGTGGTGCGGCCGCCGGTGCCCGCCAGGTCCCAGATGGACAGGGACTGGACCTTGTCACAAATCTGGATGCAGCGCATGCATTTGATGCACTTATTATAATCATGGTACAGGGGGAAGGTGGTGGTCCAGGCCCCCCGCAGTCCCCGTGGCAGCTGGCTCTCATAGGGCAGGGACAGGATGCCCAGGTCATTGGCAATCGCTTGAAGCTGGCAGTTCCCGCTGCGGACGCAGGTGGCGCACTTGCAGTCGTGCTGGGACAGAATCAGCTCCACATTGGTCCGCCGGGTGGTCCTGGCACGGGGGGAATTGGTGTGGACCACCATTCCCTCCTTCACCGGGTTGTTGCAGGCGGTGACCATGGCCCGCTCCCCCTCCACCTCCACGCAGCAGACCCGGCAGGCAGCGATCTCATTGATCCCCTTCAGGTAGCACAGGTGGGGAATACGGATGTGGGCCGTTTTGGCGGCCTCCAGGATGGTGGTGCCCTCCGGCACCTGGACAGTCAGTCCGTCAATGGTCATCGTCACCATTCCGTGTTCCTCCCTCCCTTGAAGATACCGTAGCCGAAGTGGTCACAGCGCAGACAGCGGCTGGCCTCCTGCTGGGCCTCCTCCAGTGTCATGCCCTCCTTGAGCAGAGAGAAGTCCCCGCTGTAACAGGAGAGATGGCGGTTTTTCAGATTCACCCGGCCGCAGGGCGGGGTGTTGGTCATATGGGCCGGCGGGATCTCCACATCACAGCGGATCTTGTGGTCAAAGCCCAGATAGTTGTCAATGTTGGCGGCGGCCACCTTTCCGGCGGCCACGGCCCGAATCACGGTGGCTGGGCCGGACACGGCGTCGCCGCCGGCAAAGACGTTGTCCACGCCTGGGACCGAGCTGGTCAGGTCGGTCTGGATGGCCCCCCGGCGTGTGGCAATGCCCACCGCCTCGAAGGGCTGGGCCTCGATGGCCTGGCCGATGGCCACGACGACGTAGTCGCAGGGGATGCGGAATTCCTTTGTCTGGGCGCCGGCCGGAGCGGGCCGGCCATCCCGGCCATAGCGGCTGATGATCTGGGGCTGTGTCCACAGGGCGGCCACCTTTCCCTCCTCGTCCGCCTCAATGCGGGCGGGGGCCTGGAGGGGCAGAATTTGGCAGCCCTCGGCCATGGCCTCCTCGATCTCTTCAGACAGGGCGGTCATGTCCTCCACCCGGCGGCGGTAGACACAGGTGACGCTGTCCGCCCCCAGGCGCAGGGCGGTGCGGGTGGCGTCCATGGACACGTTGCCGCCGCCGATGACGCACACCTTCTTTCCCGTGAAGTCCGGGACCTGGCCCTCGCCAATGCCCCGGAGCAGCTCCACAGCGCTGATGACGTTTTGGGAGTCCTCCCCCTCCAGCCCCAGCTTTTTGTCGTTGTGGGCGCCGATGGCGATGTACACCGCGTCAAAACTCTTCTGGATGTCCTCCATGGTCAGATCTCTGCCAATGGACACCCCAGTATGGACTCGGACTCCGGCGGACAGGATGTGGTCGATATCCCGGTCCAGGATCTCCTGAGGCAGACGGTAGTCCGGGATGCCGTACCGCAGCATACCGCCCAGTTTGGGGCGCTGCTCATACACCGTCACCTGGTGCCCCATAAGGGACAGATAATAGGCGGCGGTCATGCCGCCTGGGCCGCCGCCTATGACGGCCACTGTCTTTCCAGTGTCCGCCGCCCGCTCCGGCGGGGCGGCAGGGGCGGCGTGATCCACCGCAAACCGCTTCAGCCCGCAGATGTTGACCGCGTCATCCACCATCCGGCGGCGGCACTGGGCCTCGCAGGGATGCTCGCACACATAGGCGCAGGCGGAGGGAAAGGGATTGTCCTTCCGAATCAGGCGGACCGCGTCGTCGTACCGCTCCTCCCGGACCAGGGCCACATAGCCGGGGACATCCACATGGGCCGGACAGACGGACACGCAGGGCACCGGGTGGCTCAGGCCGCAGATACAGCGGCCGTGGACCACATGCTCCTCATAGTCCTCCCGAAAGCCCCGCACTCCCCTGAGCACCATGTGGGCAGCCTCATAGCCGATGGCGCAGTCGGCGGAATCGGCTATGACCTGGGCAGTGCTCTCGATCAGGTCGATGGTCTCCAGCGTAGCGGTGCGGTCCAGCACCTGCTCGATCAGGATGGCCAGCTGGTTCAGCCCCACCCGGCAGGGAACACACTTGCCGCAGGTCTGGGCGTGGCACAGCCGCAAAAAATTCAGGGACATGTCCACAGGACACAGGCCAGAGGAGCTGGCACTGATCCTGCGCTCCATGTCCCGACTGAGCCACGAAAGGACGGTCTGGGCCCGCCCCGGCGTTTCGATGGACAATCGGCTCAAAGGGATCTCCTCCTTCACATCTTCTCGCTGTTCTGCAAAGCATTCCTTCCTTGTCTTTCATAGTTCGGCAAAAAGTTTCTGCTTTCCAGCGTTTTTCCTGCCTCGATTGCAAAAATCTTGACAGCTTCACTTTTCCTATATTCAAAAAAGTATCACAAGGCCCAGCCGTTGTCAATGGCAACCGGGCATTCTCTTATTTCATATGATATCATTTTTATCCGGGGGATATTTTTGTTCCAGCCTACCAAAATGAAAACCGGCCGGCGGCCGCTGGAGCGCGGACGCCGGCCGGGAACTCTCGGTCCAGTTCAGGCCTTCTGAGACAGGGCAGTACAGAAGGCCAGGGAGTGGAAGGCCACCTCTTTGTCATCACTTCTGGAGGTGAGGGCCACAGGGATTTTGGCCCCGATGACCACGCCGCAGGTCTGGGCGTGGGCGTGCATCTGCCAGCACTTGACAATCAGGTTGCCCGCCAGCAGACTGGGAACGACGATCCCGTCGAACTCCCCACACAAGGGACAGTCGTAGCCCTTCAACCGGGCGGCCTCCTTGGACAGGATCAGGTCATAGGCGATAGGGCCCACCAATTGGCAGTCCGCGATGGGGTGCCGGCAGTGCTCTCGGACCAGCTCCTGGGCCTCGATGGTGTCCTTCATATGGAAGGCGACCTTCTCCACCATGGATAGCAGGGCAATATTGGGCCTCTCATAACCCACAGTCTTCAGCATATCCACCATGTCAGCGATGATGGTCTTTTTCTGTTGAAGATTGGGCTCAATGGTGACGGTGACATCTCCGATGGCTATGACCTTGGGATACTCGGGCATACAGACCAAGTCAATGTGGGCCAGCAGCTTGTCGGTGCGCAGCCCATTCTCCGGCACCAGGAGGGGCAGCAGGAACTCCCGGGTCTGGGTGTTGCCCCGCATGAGCATATCCCCCTCGCCCCGGTTGACCACATCCACCGCCGTCTGGGCCACATTCTCCCCAGGCTGGGTGGGTACCAGGCGGTAGGGCCTGTCTTTCATCCCCAGCCGCTCCAGCATGGGGACCACCTTCTCCTCCTCGCCCACTAGGACGGGAAATACAAAGCCGGCCTCCTGAGCCATAAAGGCCCCCAGCAAGATATTCTCCGCGTCCGCACCGGCGATAACGACAGTCTTAGGCTTCTGAACGCTCTTAGCCTGCTCCACGATCTGATCAAAATTTTTCAGCGCCATGGTACACAACATCTCCTTTTTCACATCGATCCTTCGTCACAGTTCAAAAGCGGGAAACAGGGACTCTGTCTGGTCTTTTCCCCCATCTTAGCATCTTTCTTCCGCTAAAACAAGGCTTTCCAGGGATAATTGTGGGAAAAAGTTGTGATTACAAGTCCGGCGGCACTCACCGGCGGGACCAGTTCTTCCCTGGGCTTTCGCCGCGCATAAATTCGATGAGCTGCCGATGAATTGGGCTGGTCTTGTTCCTAGAGTAGGATAAATAGATGTTTCGGAATGCCTGGGGGTCGTCCAGCAGATAGAACACCACGCCACTGGTGGGAGTGACAAACTCTGGGATAGTGGTTCGCAGAAATGTGATTCCCTTTCCCTCGCACACCAGGTAATAGGCGGTCATCATCTGGCTGAGGTACAGGGATACGTTGGGGGTGAATCCGGCATTCCGGCACAGGGTCAGGCTCCGGTCGTGGACGTCGTTGTCCGGCTTGAGTAAAAGGAAAGGCTCGTCCTTGAAATGGTGCAGTGGGACTGGCGGACGCCTGTGCTCCAGCTCGTCCCGTCGGAGCAGCCCCTCAAAGGTGTATCGGTAGGGCTCCAGCCGCTGGTTGATCTCATAGTGGGCCGGAACCGCCAGGATAATCTGCTCTGACGCCCAGGGAAAGGTCTGTATGTCGCTACCAGAGGGGCACTCCGCTTCCAGCAAAAAGTCCAGCTGGCCCGCCCTCAGCTTCTCAGTCAGGCCAGAGGTAGTCCCCTCGGTGAAGGTTAGGGTGACCTGGGGGTACAGAGCGCAGAAGTCGGTAAGCAGCTTAGGCAGCACATAGGTACAGAAAAACATAGAACTGCCAATGTGCAGCTCCACATTGTTGACGCTGCGCATCTCGTTGAAATGCCGCTGCATCTCCTCCTCGATGGCCATAATGCGCTCGATCTGCTCAATATAGTACCGCCCCGCATCGGTAAGACTGATAGGGTTGGTGCTCCGGTCAAAGAGGGGGATCTGGAGCTGCTGCTCCACCTTTTTCACTGTGGCACTCAGCCAGGGCTGGGACACATATAGTTTTTTTGCCGCCTTGGAAAAGCTCTTCTCCTGATATATGGCGTAAATGTACTCTTTATAATCCGTCATAGCAGCCCTCTATAAGGAAAATCATATAGCGCCTTCAACGATTTGCTATTTTACATCGCGGCCGGCACCTGCTAGAATTATATCAGAATGTCCCCCTGTCCAGCAAGAGGATTCCTCTCCGCGGCGGGTACAATTTAACATTTTAAGGGAGAATCATCGCTATGGAACTGAAAACTTCAGCCAGAATGGACCAACTGGCCCCCTCCGGCATCCGCAAAGTCAATGAGAAGGCTCTGGCTATGGAGCGGGCCGGGGAGCATGTCATTCATTTTGAAATTGGCCGTCCCGATTTTGACACCCCTGAATATATCAAGAAGGCGGCTGAGGCGGCTCTGGACAAGGGGGACGTGTTTTACACCTCCAACTTCGGCACTCTGGAGCTGCGGCAGGAGATTGCCAACAAGCTGAAGCGGCAGAACAATGTGGACTATAAGGCCAGCGAGGTGCTGGTCACCGTAGGCCTGTCCGAGGCTGTCTTTGCTGTTCTGGCCGCTATTCTGGACGAGGGGGACGAGATCCTGGTCCCCGACCCTGCTTGGCTCAACTACCACAATGTGCCCCGTATGTTGGGCGCCGTCCCCGTCACCTACTCTCTGAAGGAGGAGAATGGCTACCAAATGGACCTGGCCGAGCTGCGCTCCAAGGTGACGGACAAGACCAAGGCCGTGGTCATCATCACCCCTAACAATCCCACTGGCGGCGTTCTGTCCCAGGATACCCTCCAGGGCCTAGCCGACCTGGCCATCGAGAAGGACCTGTTAGTCATCTCCGACGAGGTGTATGAGCGGCTCATCTACGATGGGGAGAAGCACATTAGCATCGCCTCCCTGCCGGGCATGAAGGAGCGGACCTTCACCATGAACGGCATGTCCAAGGCCTACTCCATGACCGGCTGGCGCCTGGGCTATGTGGCCGCCCCCGAGGCCTATATCGCGGTCCTCAACAAGTTCCACCAGCATAACACCACCTGCGCCCCCTCCTTCGTCCAGACGGCCTCTGTGGCAGCTCTCCGTGACGAGAAGAACGAGGTCAACGACATGGTTAAGGAGTATCAGCGCCGCCGGGATTATGCCGTCAAGGCCATCAACGACATTCCCGGTTTGAGCTGTCTGTGCCCCAAGGGCGCCTTCTACATCTTCATCAACTGCAAATCCCTGGGAAAACCCTCCGCCGAGCTGGCCTCCTATCTGCTGGATGAGGCCAAGATCGCCCTGGTTCCCGGCGATGTCTTTGGTCCCGGCGGAGAGGGATATCTCCGCCTCTCCTTCGCCAACAGCTATGACAATATCGTGGAGGGCTGCAAGCGGCTGGCCCAGGCTGTGGCTAAACTGCGGCAGTAAGTCTTCCCGATGGAACAAACTGCACAAGAGAGCGCCCAAAAGGGCGCTCTCTTTTTCCGTTCAGAGGAGGGAAAGGGAGAGGCACGGCCTTGCAAAAAGCCCTCCTTTCCATTACAATGACGTTAGGAGAAGATTAACCGATTCGTGATAGCAGACCGTTTCAAAAGAGGGGAAACTTGGATGGAAACGACAGTGCAGCGGAAGACTCTCAATGACCTGGCTCCGGGCCAGAGCGGCACGATCCTGTCTGTGGGCAATCAGTCCGGGGCAGTGAAGCGCCGGCTAGTGGATATGGGGCTGACCCCCGGCACCCAGGTGAAGGTAAATAAAATCGCCCCTCTGGGCGACCCCCTGGAGGTGTCCCTCCGGGGCTATGAGCTGTCCCTGCGCCGGGCGGACGCCGAGCAGATCGTCATAGGGCAGCCCCGCCTGCGGCGGGCCGGAGGGACCACCCTCCAGACCGGTCCAGATCCCGAAGCCGCCCGCCGGCAGCTGCGGGACCACGAGCATGAGCTGGAGGCCCACGGCGGCCGCTATGACGCCGCCGCCCACGACAGTCGGTCTATGCGTGTGGCTCTGGCTGGCAATCCCAACTGCGGCAAGACTACTCTGTTCAACGCCCTCACCGGCTCCAACCAGTATGTAGGAAACTGGCCCGGTGTCACCGTGGAAAAGAAGGAGGGCACCGCCCGTTTGGGCGATAAGTCCATGACGGTGGTGGACCTGCCTGGCATCTATTCCCTGTCCCCCTATTCCATGGAGGAGATCGTAGCCAGGGATTTTATTATCGGCGAGGCGCCGGACTGTATCATCGACATCGTAGACGCCACCAATCTGGAGCGCAATCTGTACCTCACAGTCCAGCTTCTGGAGCTGGAGCGGCCCATGGTGGTGGCGCTGAACTTTATGGACGAGGTTGCTAAACGGGGCGACCAGATCGACGTGGCCCGGCTGTCCAAGGAGCTGGGTATTCCCGTAGTCCCTATCACCGCCCGAACCGGAGAGGGGCTGGACACCTTGCTCCACACCGCCCACCGTCAGATGCACCTGGGCTTTACAATCGAACCTGACGATTTGTACGACAGCTTCACCCATGACATCCACCACCGGATGGGCGAGCTGATCCACGACTACGCCTACGCCGCCGGGCTGCCCGCCCACTGGGCCGCCATCAAGCTGCTGGAGGGAGACGACATCGTAGCCAAGGCCCTGAAGTTGCCCGCGCGGGTGTCCGGCCTGCTGGATGCGGTAGTGGCCGAGTATGAGGGATCCAGTGACCTGGGCGACCGGGAGACCCTGATTGCCGACAGCCGTTACCAGTACATCGAAAAGGTGGTAGCCGCCTCTGTGGTCAAGGGCGGCCGTCCCGGCGAACTGACCTTCAGCGAGAAGGTGGATAAGGTGGTCACCCACCGCCTGTTCGCCATTCCCCTGTTTCTGTTGACTATGCTGCTTATGTTTGTCGTCACCTTTGGTCCCTTTGGCTCCTGGCTGTCCAACGGGGTGGGGGCCGCCGTGGACAGTCTATCCGGCTGGCTCTCCGGGGCGCTGTCCGGGGCGGGAGTGTCCCCGGTCCTGGTGTCCCTGGTGTGCGACGGCATCATTGCCGGGGTGGGGGGCGTGCTCACCTTTCTACCCCAGATTGCCCTGCTCTTTTTCTTCCTGTCCTTCCTGGAGGACTCGGGCTATATGTCTCGGGCCGCCTTTATCATGGACCGCCTGCTCCGCCGGTTCGGACTGTCTGGAAAGGCGTTCATCCCCATGCTCATGGGCTTTGGCTGCTCGGTGCCCGCCATCATGGGGGCCCGGACCATGGAAAACGAGAAGGACCGGAGGATGACCATTCTACTGGTTCCCTTCATGTCCTGCTCGGCCAAGCTGCCCGTCTACGGGCTGCTATCCGCCGCCTTCTTCGGCCCCTACGCCGGACTGGTGGTCTTTGGGCTGTATCTCATCGGCATGGCGGCGGGCATCCTGTCCGGCCTGTTCTTTAAAAAGACCCTGTTCGCCGGGGAGCCCGCCCCCTTTGTACTGGAGCTGCCCCCCTATCGCCTCCCCTCCCTGTCCAATATGCTCACCCATGTGTGGCAGAAGGTACGGGGCTTCCTCATCAAGGCAGGCACCCTCATCCTTCTCATGTCCATGGTGCTGTGGCTGCTCCAGTCCTTCGACTTCTCTCTGCGCATGGTGGAGGACGCCGGCCAGAGTATGCTGGGTACTCTGGGCTCCCTCATCGCCCCCATCTTTGCCCCCTGCGGCTTCGGCCACTGGCAGGCCGCTGTTGCCCTGCTCACCGGGCTTGTCGCTAAGGAGATGGTGGTGTCCTCCCTGTCCATGTTCTACGGCTTCTCCCTCACCGCCTCCAGCGGAGCGGTGGCAGCGGCCATGGCTGGCTTCACCCCCCTGTCCGCCTTCTCCATGCTGGTGTTCATTCTGCTGTACGTCCCCTGTGTGGCCGCCGTATCCACCCTGTTCAAGGAGATGAACAGCCCCAAGTGGGCTTGGTTCTCCATCGCCTGGCAGGTAGGCTGCGCCTATGTGGTATCTCTGCTGGTGTATCAGGCGGGCAGTCTGTTTTTCTAAATGGTGGGAGCGGCCGAAGGCCTCTCTGACCTCTCGATCTAGGAGGAATCTGTTATGGTAAAACTCATCTCGCTGGACCTGGACGGCACGCTGCTGGATCCACAGGGCCAGATCACCCCGGCCTCTAAGGCGGCTATCGCCCTGGCCCGGGCCGCTGAGATTCGGGTAGTGCTGAATACTGGCCGTCCCATCCCTGAGGCCTGCTTTTTCGCCAGGCAGGCCGGGTGTGATGATTTGGTATCTGCTTTGGGAGGGGCGGCGCTGGCGGACAGCTCCACTGGCCAGGTCCTCCAGCGCCAGGACCTGCCCCAAAACACGGGGCGGAGGGTGCTGGAGCTGTGTCTGGGCCGGCGGATCGAGCTGATGATCTTCGCCGGGGAGGAGATCGTCCTGGACCCCTTCTCCAAGGAGTCCCTGCTGCGGACCTATCCCTATCCAGTCTTTCATGACAACGCCGTGGTGGTGGAGGACCCCCTGGCCTATCTGGAGGAGCACCGCCTGCCCTTGACCAAGGTACACGGGGACTGGAATCAGCCGGCTTATCCCTTGGAGGAGCTGCGGGCCCTGGAGGGGTTGTATCTGACCTCCTCCAACGACCATGATTTCGAGGTGGTGCCCGCCGGGGTGGATAAGGGGGTTGCTCTGGCCCAGCTGGCCCAGCGGTACGGCGTGCCCCTGGACCAGTGCGCCGCCGTGGGGGACAGCGACAACGACTTGGCCATGCTCCAGGCGGCTGGCGTTCCTATCGCCATGGGCAACGCCTCCCAGGCCGTCAAGGACCTGGCCCTCCGGGTCGTTGCGGACAATGGACAGGACGGTGTGGCTGCGGCTATTCTGAACTGCCTGGACCCGAAACTTTCTCCATCCCTTTAATCGTCGCATCGTGCCGCCGGAGCTCCGGCGGCACTTTTATATTTTTCTCTTTTCTTTGAAGGGATTAAGGACGCGGCAGCTTTTTTAAGGAAAATACCCTTAAATCCCACCCTTTCCCTTACCATCTGGTATCATGTTCTACCAGGAGGTGATTTTATGTACAGAGGTCCCCATGTAGACGATCCGAAAAAGTCGGTGGCCGTCGTTCTCCCACTGGACCGCTACCAGGCGCTGGCCCGTCTGGCGGAGCAGAACTCATACAGCCTTCCCGCCTATATCCGCCAGGTGCTGCGGAACCATATCCACTCCCTGGAGGGGGAGCCATAAGGCCGAAATTCCCGCCCGGTTTCACCGGGCAGGAATTTTTATGCCCTCTCCCCCACTGGAATACAAATTTCCCCTTGACCTTCCACCTGCTGGACGGTATAAACTGTCACGGCAGCGGTGGGACAAATTTTAATGAAATTTTCATCTATTCTTTCAATGGATATAAACTTTGTCCCGTACAATGGAAGCACACAGGGACACCCCGGCGAAACCGGCCCTCGGGCCATGAAGATAAGGAGTTTTTTTATGGACGCGACACAGGTCAGCACACAGGAGGAGATACAGCTCCCACAGGAGCCGGGGAAGAAGGGACCTCTTTTTCCAGTCCCCCGGAAAAAGAAGAAGTGGATCAAGCGGGGGGCCATCCTCCTTGTGGTCCTTCTAGCCATATGGTGGTTTTTCCTCCGCCCGTCGGGCGGAGGGGGCGGCGTCAGCGCCGCCGGGCAGTACATTCCTGTTCCCGCCTCTCTCCAGGATCTGACGGTGGCGGTGGACGGCTCCGGGGCGGTGACGCCCATCGAGTCCTATCAGGTGGGCGCCCTGGTCAGCGGCGAGGTGCTTGCCGCCCCCTTCGAGGTGGGCGACTGGATTGAGAAGGGAGATCTGCTCTATCAACTGGATGCCGGGGACGCGGAAATCGGTCTTCAGCAGGCCCAGTTATCCCTGCGTCAGGCCCAGCTCAACTATGATGAGCTGCTCTCCGGCATGAGCCCAAGCGCCTCCGCCGCCGGGGTGGTCCAACAGGTCCACGTCCAAAAGGGGGACTTGGTCTCTCCCGGCACCCCTATTGCCGACGTGGCGGACAACTCCACCATGACCTTGACCCTCCCCTTCCAGTCGGCGGATGCCTCCAGCCTGTCCCCCGGTCAGGGGGCCCAGGTGACCATCGCCGGCACCATGGAGGTGCTGTCCGGCACAGTGGAGTCCATCTCCTCCGCCGAGCTGGTGGGAAGTGGCGGCGCTCTGGTCCGGCAGGTGAAGATACGGGTGGATAACCCAGGCGCTCTAACCTCCGCCAATTCGGCCACCGCCACTGTGGGGGACATCGCCTGTGCCGGAAGCGGCTCCTTTGAGGAAAATACGCGCCAGACCGTGGTGGCCCAGACCTCCGGCGAGGTGACTGCCGTCCACGTCACCGCTGGCAGCAGGGTGTCCGCCGGTACCGCCCTGGTCACCCTGGGGGGCGATGGGGCCCAGAGCGCCCTGGAAAACAGCGCCATCTCCGTGGAAAATGCCCAGCTGGCCCTCCAAAGGGCCCAGGACGCCCTGGAGAGCTACACCATCACCGCCCCTATCTCCGGCACGATCATTGAGAAGAACTATAAGGTGGGTGACAAGGTAGACGGCATGGACGCCGGCTCCCTGGCCATTCTCTATGACATGAGCAGTCTGAAGCTGACCATGAACATCAGTGAGTTGGACCTGAACCAGGTCCAGGAGGGTCAGGAGGTAGACATCACCGCCGAGGCGCTGCCCGGACAGGTCTTTCAAGGCGTAGTGGACCGCGTGTCCATCAACGGCACCACCACCAACGGCTTTACCACCTATCCCGTCACCATTCTGCTGCGGGAGTTCGGCGACCTGAATCCAGGCATGAACGTGTCCGCCGATATCGTTGTCGAGCGGACCACGGGCGTCCTCTGTGTCCCGGTGTCCGCCGTCAACAGCGACGGCACTGTGCTGGTAGCCGGACCGGGCACACTTTCTGAGGATGGCCTCACCATAGCCGATCTTTCCAAGGCGGAGCGCCGCCCTGTGGAGCTGGGACGGAGCAACGAGGAGTACATCGAGATCACTTCCGGACTGTCTCAGGACGAGGTGGTGCTGGTTCCTGACCAGGCCACCAGCTCCATGGGCGCCGTTGCGATGGGAGGCTGACCGGCTTGGAACATCTCATCGAACTGAAGGACATATATAAGATCTATCCGATGGGGGAGGAGACAGTCCATGCCCTGGATGGGGTGAACATCACCATCGACCAGGGGGAGTTCGTGGCCATTGTAGGCTCCTCCGGTTCAGGCAAGTCCACAGCTATGAACATTATCGGCTGCCTGGACGTGCCCACCTCCGGCACCTACCATCTGGGGGGTGTGGATGTGTCCACCATGGAGGACGACCAGCAGGCGGACATTCGCAACAAGATGCTGGGTTTTATCTTCCAGCAGTACAACCTGATCCCCAAGCTGTCTGTGCTGGAAAATGTGGAGCTTCCCCTGCTCTACGCCGGCGTGCCCGCCGACCAGCGTCGGGAGCGGGCCATCCGCTCTCTGGAGCGGGTGGGACTGGCGGACAAGAAAAAGAATCTGCCCAGCCAGCTCTCCGGCGGCCAGCAGCAGCGGGTGTCCATCGCCCGTGCCCTGGCCGGGGACCCCTCGGTCATCCTGGCTGACGAGCCCACTGGAGCCCTGGACTCCAAAACAGGCCGGGAGGTACTGGGCTTTTTGAAAAAGCTCAATCGGGAGGGGGACACGGTGGTCCTCATCACCCACGATAACTCCATCGCCGTCAAGGCGGACCGCATCATCCGCCTTCAGGACGGCAAGGTCATCTATGACGGGGACGCCCACGATCCACGGGCGGTGGTCCAGCCCGACGCGGCGGACGAGGAGGTGGAGGCGGTATGAACTATGGACAGTCCTTCCGCCTGGCCATCAAGGCCCTGGCCACCAGCAAGATGCGCTCCCTGCTCACCATGCTGGGCATCATCATCGGCGTGGCCGCCGTCATCATTATCCTGGCCCTGGGCAACGGCCTGACCGGCATGGTGCAGCAGCAGGTGGATAAGCTGGGGGTCAACATGATGATGACCTATGTCTGGGGACGAGGGGATGGGTCCACCTCTACCCTGGACCCCCAGGATATGTATGATCTGGTGGAGGAAAACCCGGACGTACTCTCCGGTGTTTCCCCCTATGTGAACGCCCAGGCCACCGTCCGCAAGGGGGACGAAAAATTTGACAAGACCTCTCTCTACGGAGTCAGCGAGGTCATGTTCAACAACAGTACCAAGGGCACCATCGACGGCGGGGAGAAGCTGGGCCAGGGACGGTTCCTCTCCTGGCTGGACGTGGAGCGGCGAAGCCAGGTGTGTGTCATTGGAAGCTATCTGGCGGAAAACGCCTTTGGGGGCGACGCCCTGGGCCAGACTCTGACCATCAACGGTCAGGCTTACACTGTCATCGGCGTGCTGGAGCAAATCCGGGAGAACATGGAGGAGGGCGGCCCTGACGACCAGGTGTACATCCCCTATGAGAACGCCCTGGAGATGCTGGGCACCCGGAACGTGACCTTGTATATGTTCACCAGCACTTCCGGCGAAACAGCGGCCGCCGCGCGAATGGTCATCGACAGTATGCTGCTGGAGTATTTTGACGGGGATTATGACGCCTTCTACACCCAGACCATGGCGGAGCAGGCCGAAATGATCAACCTGATGATGGGGGTGGCCATGGGGGTACTGGTGGCCATCGCCGCCATCTCCCTGTTAGTAGGGGGCATCGGCATCATGAACATCATGCTGGTATCCGTCACCGAGCGCACCCGTGAAATCGGCATTCGGAAATCTCTGGGCGCCAAACGGCGGGACATCCGCCGCCAGTTCGTCATCGAGGCCGGGACCACCTCCGCCATTGGCGGGCTGCTTGGCATCGGCCTGGGCTGTCTGCTGGCGATGGGACTGGGGGCATTGTTCGGTGGGATGCTGTCCGCCCAGATGGGCGGCGCCGTCTTTAACGCCACTCCTACTCTGGGCGCTATTGCCATCAGCTTCGGGGTGTCTGTGGGCATCGGTGTCCTGTTCGGCTATCTGCCCGCCAACAAGGCGGCCAAGCTGAATCCTATTGACGCGCTGCGATATGACTGATAAATTAGAGACAGAAGAAGCGCGGCGGTCCCTTTCTAACGGTCGTTTTTTCCTTAGGGCCCCGTTGGACGCTCAATCTTCTGACCTCTGATGAAAAAAGGAGCCATTAAAATGAGAAAAAAATTCACATCCGCCCTGTTGACCGCCTGTCTGGTGCTGGGCTTGGCTCTCCCCGCTCGCGCGGCAAGCCAGCCCCAGCAGGAGGAGGCCATCCAGGTGGTCAACGCCCTAGGCATCATGGTGGGGGACACCAATGGCAACATGAATTTGTCCAGCCGGGTCACCCGTGCGGAGTTTATCACCATGGCTGTCAAAGCCACGCCCGGCGGGGAGCAAATTGGTCAGGCCGCCACCTCCCCCTACCCCGATGTCCCACGGAGCCACTGGGCCTCCGGCTATGTGGAGGCGGGAGTGGCCGCTGGACTGGTATCCGGCTACACAGACGGTACTTTCCGCCCCAACCGGGAGATCAGTCTGGCCGAGGGCGTGACCATTGCCCTGCAGCTTCTGGGTTATGGCCCCAGTGATTTCTCAGGCGCCTACCCCACCGGACAGCTTGCCATGTATCACAGTCTAAAGCTGGACCAGGGTGTGACCGCTGCCGGGCCCTCTACCCTTCTGACCCGGCAGGATGCCATGTACCTGTTCTATAACCTGATGACCGCCAACACCAAGGAGGGGCGTCCCTACCTGGAGAGTCTCGGCTATTCCCTCAACGCCGCTGGTGAAATCGACCTGGTGGCCTTGATCAGCGGACAGATGGAGGGCCCGGTGGTCGCACAGGGGAACTGGCAGTCCTCCCTCTCCTTTGACCCGGCCCAGGCCAAGGTTTACCGCAACGGCGGCGTGTCCACGCTGTCTGCCATTCAGAACTACGACGTGGTCTATTGGAACCGGGCCATGCGCACCCTGTGGGCTTACTCCGACAAGGTAACAGGCACGATCCAGGCCCTGGAGCCCAGCGCCTCTAACCCTACCTCTGTCACGGTATCTGGAAGGACCTGCACCATTGAAACCTCCTCTGCCGCCTATTCCCTTTCCACACTGGGAGAATATGCTCTGGGCGACACAGTGACCCTGCTGTTGGGACGCGAGGGGGGTGTGGCCGCTGTGATAGGGGCCCTATCCGCCGATGAGAGCCAGCAGGTGGGCGTGGTCACCTCAGTGTCCAATTCCTCTTACCCCGATGGCAAGGGCGGCACCTATCAGGCCAAAACTGTGACGCTGTTGTCCACGGATGGCCAGACCTACCGCTATCAGACCACCAGCTCTGTCAAAGAGGGAGCCCTGGTCCGAGCCGCGGTGGATGACCAGGGGAAGGTGACCCTGAAGGGCCTGACCAGCGCCTCTCTCACCGGCAAGGTGAACGCCGCCGGCACCAAGCTGGGCAGCCACCCCTTTGCGGAGGGTGCAGAGATTCTGGATGTCAGCGATGGGCAGGGCGCGCGGATCTATCCCAGCCGTCTGGCCGGACTGGAACTGACCGACAGCATGGTCAAGTACCACTCCCTAAACGGCTCCGGTGAAATCGAGACACTGGTACTCAACGATGTGACCGGCGACGCTTACCGGTACGGCATCCTCACCCGCATGGAGAGTACGTCTGCCGGGGAATTTTCCTCCTATTACAGCTACGAGCTGGATGTAGGAGGACAGCAGATCTCCCTTCCCCAGAGCACGACCCGCTACCCTGTGGAGCGGGGGCCGATCCGCATTAAGGGCGACCCTGCCCATCCTGACGGGCTCTACTCCCTGACACTCGCCGGCAAGGGCGAGGCCAGCGGGGGCCAGTTCCTGTCCGGTTCCAAGGGATATACCCTCTCCGACAATCTGATGGTCTACGAGTACCAGGACGGGGCGTACTATTTGTCCACCCTGGCCAGAGTCCAGGGCGGCCGCTTTGAGCTAAGTGGCTGGTATGACAAGTCTGAATCCTTGGGAGGCCGTATCCGGGTCATCGTAGCCCGAAGCATCTAACTAAAACAGAAAGACCGCCCCGGCGCCTGAAAAGGCGCCGGGGCGGTCTTATTTGTCACATGGCAGGAGTGGTATCGGAAACATAGGTCTGTTCCAAGCCGAGATCCAGCTCCAACAGGAAATTCAAGTCATCCAGGGCCAGGTACAGCTCCCCCTCCAGCATCAGCGCCGGGGCGGACAGTTCTACCCTTTGGCCGTCCCGCTGACTGTTCTGGCCGGTCGTCAGCGTATACCAGTGCTCCCCGCCGTACAGGACGACTTCCTCCCCGCCGAATGTGGTTCCGACCCGCCACCCCAGCGCCTGGGCCAGACGGCCGGCAGAGAGGTAAACTCTGCCCTCCAGCATCAGAGCGCCGGAGCCCAGCTCCAGCTCCCGTCCCTGTATGTACAAAGCCGGCACGCCATTTGTGCCCTGGACAGGGAGGCGGGCCACATATTCCTCATAGGTCAAGTCCCGCTCCATACAGAGCTTGGCAATGTCCTTGCCCACATAGCGGTAATGCCAGGGCTCAAACCGGTAGCCGGTGATCCGCTCCTTCCCCTCTGGATAGCGGAGGATAAATCCGTACTCCGCACAGTGCTCTACCAGCCAGGCGTAGGTGGGCGTGTTCTCAAAGTGGGCCTGGACGCTGGCGGTATTGATGTCCAGTGCCAGTCCGGTCTGATGCTCCGAGGAGCCTGGACGGGCGGAATAGGTGTCCGCCAGGCTCTGACCATCCTGGGACACATATCGGTCATATACCCGCTTCTGTGTCCCATAGGAGCGGTAGGAGGATACGTTCCACAGCCGAATCCCCTCCGTCCGGGCCTGGTCCGCCATGGCCTTGAACTGCTCCCAGGCCTCCCGCTGGAGATAAGCTGTCCCATAAGTATAGGCTGTCCCCATCCGGACCAGATCAGGTTTATAGTCCGGGCTGAGTTGGTGGTACTTATTGACCAGGACGGTCTGGCTGTCCGGGTCCTCCACCATCTGGATTCCCTGATAGAATGGGCGGTCCAGGCCGATATTCACCTCGGTCGCCACCTGTTCTGTGGTCAGCTCCGGGTGCCGCTCCCCGTAGTCCAGATAGCGGCCCATATTTTCCACATGGCAGTAGGGCAGGACCAGCAATTCCAATTCCCGCTGGGACAGCGCTCCCTCCATCAGCCGGTGATAGAGCTCTCGGTCCAGGCGGCTCCAAACCTGGGCGATTTGGTCCCGCTCCAGCCCCCTCCGGGCCAGCAGAGCGGACACATCCCGATAGGCTGCCGCCGGGTCGCCGTTGTCCAGCACCAGGGGCGAGGGATCCCCAGGCTCCTCTGGCGGTATGGCAAAGACCACCGCCGGGAGCAAAAATACCAAAAGTCCAGCCGCCAACATCCTGGACAGGCGGCGCTTCGGGAAAAAGCTGCGCATGGTGATATAATATCCTCCTCAGGCGGAACAGCTCCGCCGTTCTCTGTCAGTATACGGCCGGGCCTAGCCCCGGCACAGGTCCATAAAATATTGGAAGATCGGCGCTCCATCCACCGCATCCCCCCGTCTTTGGCCAAAGGACATCCGCTCCGGATGGAACTGGACCCCCAGCACCGGCCGCTGTGTGTGAATCAAAGCCTCCGGAAAGCCGCTCTCCGCCCAAGCGATGGTCTCCAGTCCCTCACCCAGTCGGTCCACCGCCTGGTGGTGGGCACTGTTCACCGGGAATATGGGGCCGTACAGCCGGTGGAGCAGAGTGCCCTCCCGGCTGCGCACAGGGTGGACCCGGTCCTCCTCCCCGCCGCCATGGAAAGGTCTGATTTCTCCCGGCAGGTCTTGGAGCAGGGTGCCCCCCAGCGCCACATTGACCACCTGCATCCCCCGGCAGATTGCCAGGATTGGCTTGCCCGCCTGAAAAAAGGCCCAGAACAGCTCCAGCTCCGCTTGGTCTCTCTGCCGGTCCGGGGGCTGGGAGCCCCGGTTTTCCTGCCCAAAGAGGGCAGGGTCCATATCCCCGCCTCCACACAGGATGAGCCCAGCGCAGGACAGGTCAGGGGATGGGCAGCAGCCGGGGACAGGCCTCGCCCCTGTTTCACAGGCCGCCCGACAGTAGTTATCCATATGTCCGGCCTGACCAGAAATCTGGATGGAAGGGAGATGGTCCATAAAAGCTCCTCTCTGATGGGGCCCGGTCAGCTCTGCTGGGCGTCTACCGCCGCTCTAGACCGGACCAGCGCGCAGATCAGCTCCACCGCTCCGGCAATACCAGAAGTGCTGGAATTAAGGGTCAGGTCATAGCGGCGCATATCGCCCCAGGTGTGGCCGGTGTAATAATTGTAGTAGTTAGCGCGCCCCCGGTCCATCTGGATGATGCGCCGTTCCATGTCGTCTGACGGGATGTGGTACTCCTCCACACACCGGGTCACCCGGCTGGGCAGATCGGCGTGGACAAAGACCTTCAGACATTCTGGCCGATCCCCCAGCACATAGTCGCTGCACCGCCCCACAATAACACACGGGCCTTCGTCGGCCAGCTCCCGGATCACGTCGGCCTGGGCGAAAAAGGCCTGGTGACTAACGGGCACACCTTGGTGGGCAAAGGCGGGGGTCCCGATCCCGATGGGGGTGATGGACAAATGGAAGCGGCTGCGGGCCCGCTCCTCCGCACGGGCAATAAAGTCCGGGGACAGGCCGCTCTTCTCCGCTGTCTTTTGGATGATGGTCCGGTCATAGCATGGGATGCCCAGCTGGGCAGCCAGGCGCTTGCCAATCAGTCTGCCTCCACTGCCAAATTCGCGGCTGATGGAAATGACGTAATTACTCATAGTGCGCCTCCTGATCCTAAAGATATGATACCAAACCGTCAGGTATCCAACAAATTTTCTTTTGTTGTTAAATATATTATAGCGGATAAACCGAAAAATGACAATGGAAAACTGGGCCGGACCCTAAAACAGCTCTGAGAAGGCCATTCCTCCGGTTTTCCCTGATAAAACGGTTGCGGACCGCCCCCCCAGGGGGTAAAATAAGATACCGCCCCCTCTGATCCGGGGCGGAAAACACAGACAGAAAGGCGGACTCCAACGTGAGAAAAGCCGGGGTGCTGCTGCCCATCTCCTCCCTCCCCTCCCCTTGGGGCATCGGCGCCCTGGGGGCAGCGGCCAGGGAGTTCATCGACTTTTTGGCCGCTGCCGGACAGTCCTTCTGGCAGATCCTGCCCTTGGGCCCTACCAGCTATGGCGACTCCCCCTACCAGTCCTTCTCCTCCTGGGCCGGTAATCCCTATTTCATCGATCTGGATGATCTGGCGGCGGAGGGACTGCTGGAGCGGCAGGAATATCAGCGTCTGAACTGGGGGGAGGACCCGGCCCGTGTGGACTATGGGCTGCTATACAAAACGCGCTATCCCGTTCTGCGGAAGGCCTGCGCCCGGCTGCTGGAGCGGGGGGATGCCCGCTTCCATTCCTTTTGTTTGGGCGAGGCTGACTGGCTGGAGGACTACGCCCTGTTTATGGCCCTGAAAGAGCGGTTTGACGGCCGCTCCTGGCAGGAGTGGCCCCAGCCGATCCGGCTGCGGGAGCCCGCCGCCCTGGAGGCGGCCCGAACTCAGCTAGCTGGCGAGGTGAACTTCTGGAGGGGCGTTCAGTATTTGTTCTGCCAGCAGTGGAAAAAGCTGAAGTCCTATGCCAACGAGAAGGGCGTCTCCATTCTGGGGGATCTGCCCATCTACACCGCCCTGGACAGCGCCGACGTGTGGGCCAGTCCGGAGCAGTTTCAGTTGGATGACCGGGGCTGCCCCACCGAAGTGGCCGGGTGTCCCCCGGACGCCTTTTCTGAGGACGGCCAGCTCTGGGGCAACCCCCTGTTTGACTGGGAACGGATGAAGCGGGACGGCTACCAGTGGTGGCTGCACCGCGTAGGCTATCAGTTATGCCTCTATGACGCGCTGCGCATCGACCACTTCCGGGGTTTCGAGTCCTATTACGCCATCCCTTACGGGGACACCACCGCCCGCAACGGCCGCTGGCGGCCCGGCCCCGGCCTGGATTTTTTCCAGGCGGTGAACAGCGCCCTGGGGAAACAGAACATCGTCGCTGAGGACCTTGGCTTTCTCACTCCGGAGGTCCACCGCCTGCTGGAAGAGACCGGCTATCCTGGAATGAAGGTATTGGAGTTCGCCTTTGGCAGCCGGGAGCTGGGCAGCGCCTATCTGCCCCACTGCTACCCCACCAACTGCGTGGTCTACACTGGCACCCACGACAATGACACCATCCGCGGCTGGATGGCCTCCGCCCCCCGGAAAGAGGCCGCCTTTGCCAAGGAGTATCTGCGCCTGAGCCGCGGGGAGGGATATCACTGGGGGATGATGCGGGCGGCCTGGGCCTCCCCCGCCGGTCTGGCCGTGGTCCAGATGCAGGACCTACTGGGCCTGGGCTCCGAGGCTCGAATGAACATTCCCTCCACCCTCGGCGGTAACTGGCAGTGGCGCACCCTTCCCGGCAGCTACGGCCCTAAGCTGGCCCGGCGCCTTCACCGAGAGATGAAGGTATATCAGCGCCTTCCCAGTCAGAATGAAAATGGCAGGCCCCGCTGAATGGAAATCCCAGCTTCTGTTACCGCCAGGTGTTCCGAGCTCTGTAACAAAACGCCGGAGCCGCCCCAAAAGGGGCGGCTCCGGCACTTCATTTCAGCAGGGTCCGCTTGATATCGCCGGCAAAGCGGTCCAGCCTCTCCCCCACGCCTGGAGCGGCCAGGGCCTCCCCTGGGTCGTTGGCCCGCTCCAGCATGACAAACTTCCCCGGCAGGAAAAAGGACTTGTTCATGTTCATGGCGGCAATGAGCTGGCGGGCCAGAATATCCCCGCCGGAATAGCCAGAAACCACGATGGCGAACAGGGCCTTGTCATAAAAGCGGGTCTGGCGGAACAGGGCGGTAAGCCGGTTCACAAAGGCGGTGAGGTTGGCGGACAGAGCGTCGTTGTAATTGGGGCACAGCATGACCACCCCCTGGCACCGGCGGACAGCGGGATAGACCTCCTGCTGCATCAACCCGCCGTAGAAGCACCCCCCCTTTTCTCCGAAGTGGAGGCACATGGTGTAGGGGCAGCCGGAGCAGTCGGACAGGGTGCCATTGCGCAAACCGATTTCCGTATAAATAAACCGGTCCCCCAGCCGCTTTTTGGTCTGCTCCCACAGGGCCATGGTGTTGGAGGTATGGTGGCTGGAGGCGTGGAGCACCAACAGCTCCGGGCTGTCCTGGGTCAGATCGGCGGGCTGCTCCAGCCGTTCTGTCAGCTCCCGGGCGGCAGCCCGGTAGGCTCCCGCCAGGTCCGTCCCCAGATTATTGGCCTGGACCTTGAAGTTGGACAGGTCTCCCGTCCCCTCCACCAGGGGGCGGCCCACAAAGGAACAGCCCGCCAGGTTGGCGGCCAGTGCCAGCTCGGCGGCGGCGGACTTGGTGTACAGGTGAGAGGTCCCGTCCACGATCAGCCCGGCAGTACAGCCCGCCAGTAGCTCCGGCTCCCGGCGCATCCGGGCCAGCATCCTGACATACTCCAGGTTCACTCCCTCCGCCCCCAGAGGCAGGGCGAAGAGGAGCCTCTGGCCCTCTAGCCTCTCCAGCTCCTCCGCGGTGCGGATGGTTCTCCCCGCCCGGCCCGCCAGGGCGTGGGCGAGAATGCCGGACAGGCGGGTGTCCGCCTCCGGCCGGTCAGGGTATGGATGAATCAAAACGAGGGACATGAGATCGCCTTCTTCAAAAGTTGATGTACGGGGGCGCCGGGGAAACTCAGCCATTTCTCAGGGGCGGCCGCTGGTTGTCCACGACAGGGGACAGGGACCCCAGGGTGGTAAGCGCCACGACAACAAAGAGGTGGAGCGCCACATTGGGGAGCGTAAAGTCTTCGGTATTGGACACCTCGCCAAACTCCATCAAGAACCGGCAGGCCAGCCCCAGCAGCGTCATACCGAGGGCCAGGGCGGCTGATCTCCGCACCTTGCACCGGCTATGCAGCACACCCAGGATCTGTCCGATTTCATAGTAAAAGAAGCAGAGCGCTAACAGCAAATACCAGCTGCCAAACCGCCGCCCTGTGGTGAAATTGTGGATAGGGAAGCCGAAGCAACCGAAAAACACCAGACAAGCACACAGACCGATAAGCCAGCGGATAGGGTGGGCCAAAATTTTTTCTCTCATGGAGCACCTCCTTTATGATCCAGGGCAAGTTGTTCCATTCAGATGCAGAGACACGACAAGTCGCGTCCTTAATATGCCAAAATAGAGGATACCGGACAAATGTTATGGGGGGGCTGGTCTGTATGAGAGCGAAGGGTATCACGTTCCCTTCCTTTTCAGTGTTGAAGCGCCCCAGATTTGTGGTCATAATAAGTCTGTTCTAATAGAGCACACAGTTTGGAGCAGTCGGCAGAGTATGTATCCTGCCCGCCAGCATTGATAACATGTTCGTCCAACGAGATGGAGAAATCCATTTCTTCTCCAAATACTCTCAAAAAATAGTATTGGTCGGACATGGGGTCTGGCAATCGTGATGTTTTCTCCAGCTTCAATGCATTGATCTGCCCCGCAATCTCTTGGATGCGTTCTTGATCCAACAGAGTAAAATTAGGGACATCATGGGGATATATCTTAAAGTCGATGCTGTATATCTGAGCAGTATCTAAAGGGAAGGCGCATTTATTCCGATTCAGCGCTATAAACAACACCGCAACCGCCCCGGCTAGTAGAACAAACAGTATAGTGACACGTTTCCTCGTCATAACAAGAGCCCCTCCTACAAAATTTCTTTCAAATGTTCCGCCGCATCCTTAATATGCCCAAACAGAGGGTTCGGGATCTGGGGCAGCAGCTCTGTTTCGATTCCTGCCGGGGTATAACGGTTTTTCACCCCCATATAGACCCCGTCCAGAAAGACAGAACCGCAGTGCCACTCCCCCCGGAGAGTAAGCAGCAGAGACAGGGCCCCGGAGGACAGAGCGGGGGCCACATAGGGCTTAAAGCCGATCTCCCGCATCTTCAGATTGGCAGTGACGGTGAGGCGGGTCAGCTCCTGGGAGATGGCCTCATCATAATGTTTGATGGAGTTGGCGATGGTCAGCCCGGTGCCGTGGGGCCCAAAGGACCGGCCCTCTGTCAGAAAGGAGGCGAATCTGGCATCCCGCTTGGCAAAGTAGGCCGCCCGGGCGTTCATCACCCCCAGGCCGAAGCCCTGTACCTGCTCCGGCCGCAGGCCGAGGCCGTCCCAGTTCCCATTCTCGTCCCGGTTGCTCTCCAGATAGGCGGTTTTGGCCAGGGGGTCCACCGGGTCGGACACCGCGCACCATAGTCCCTGAAACTTCTTCTCCCGCGCCATGCGGGCGTAGCCCTTGACGATGGCGGCGTTTGCCTCGAACTGGGCCATCCGCACATCCTTCACCTGGGAGCCCACCGGGGGAATACCACGGGAGGCCACAAAGACGAACAGGTCACAGTCAAAGAGATTTTCCGGAGAAATGATCTCCACCTCGGGGAAGGCGCTGTACTCCCAGGGCAGGGAGATCTGCCCCATCTCGAACTCCCACCGGGCGGTGATCTGGTCGGACAGGTCACAGATACCGATGGAGGAGATCACATCTCCCCCCAGCAGCTTCAGCCCGGTGAGCAGGGTGGAGCCCACATCACCGATGGCCAGGAGATTCACCCGTTTCTTCCCTTCTTTGGGGGAGGCGGCGAGGAGGGCCTCCCACCCCGCCCGGCCAGGGTTGACGGCGGTGAGCCGCCCCTCTGTGATGGCGGCAGACAGGGCCGGGTCCGCCTCCACCCAGGGCAGGCGGGAGGCGTCCAGCGCCTCCAGCCCGTGGCCGGCCAGCAGCTGGCCGGGGTGGTTTACCCGGAACGAGCCCCGGCCCAGAACCGGATCTCCGGGCACCAGGGCAAAAATAGGGCCGTCGGCGGCAGGATCGGTTTCAGGGCCGAAGCCCTCCAGAGGGGCTGGAGAAACCAGGGCAGCCCCTTTCCAGCGGTAATAATACATACAGATCACCTGTCCTTTTTACAGTTTCAGCGGTTGGGACACAGGGGGCACAAGCGTGGCAGCTCCGCTGTCATCCGTTTTGACGGAGAAGCTGCTCCAGGTCGTTCTCCAGATAGACGGAGGGGGACAAATTGGGGTCGTAGCTCAAGCAGGTGCCTTTGTCCGGGCACAGGGGCAGGACGACCGCCTCTGGCAGCCGGGACAGGGTCAGGTTGCGGCCATAGAGGACCCGGTACTCCCGCTCCAGCACCCGCATCACATCCAGAGCGGCCTCCAGGCAGGTGCGTGACAGTTGAAAGACAGCTTCCCGACCGCACTCATCCTGGTAGGGCGGCGCCGCATAGGGCAGGATGTGGTTGATGCCCGGCAGCAGCCCCGGCACCGGGGAGGCGGGCCGGCGGACCGTATTGCCGCCGATAAAGGGATACAGGGTGGCCTCTACGAACCACTGGCGCAGCCGGGGCAGGAAGTAGACGCAGTCCACCGGCCGGTCCCAGGAGCGCATCAGATCCCGGCCATAGCCGGACAGGATACCCACCAGCACCATACGGATATCCACCCCCTCTTGGCGAAGGATGGGGTCCAGACTCCCCATCCGGAAGCCGGGGTGCATCAGGTCGTCCACCAGGATAACCGGACGATTGAAGGACTTGATGGTGCGGATTTGGCTGGGGATGGGGGCATAGTATGGGAACGCCTCCATCACGCTCTCCGACAGGTCAGGCGTAAACACCTTGTCGGTGTGGATGGTCTTGGTCACCGTGTTGGGCACAATCTTTCCCCGGAGCATCTTGCCGAAGGGGACACACATATCCTCGCCCAGAGTCCTGGGGGTGGTGGGGGTGGCGGGGACATTGTTATAAGCCGTGATTTTCTCCAGCAGGCGGTGGTGGATGATATCGGTGGACAAAGTCAGCACCAGGCAGCCGGGATAAAGGCCGGTCATAGCCCGCTGGAGCCGCTCGTGCCCGCGGCGGATAGCGGACAGCACCCTGGGATTGCCGGACAGAGGCTCCTGAATGGTGGTCTCCAAATTCTGGATAAGCACTGTGGGCGTCCGCATATCCACCTCCCAGATGGCGGTACCGCCCCCCTCCCGGTCCACAAAGCCGGACCGGGACAGGATGTCGCCCAGCTCCTGAGGCAGCTTTCCGTCGTGGGGGGAGAACATGGCGTAAACATACTCCTCCTCCAGAGCTCGGGCCAGCAGTTCGCTCAGGATGAGCTGGCCGTAGTCCTTATGCCGGTCGGTCCGGTCGGCAGCCAGGGCAGTAATAAGCAGCACCTTTCCCCCCGCCCGCAGCCGCAGGCGGTCCGCCAGCCGCGGGTCCTCGGTAGCCGGGAACAGGTCGGAGGAGGCCAGATAGCGGTAGCTGGCATAGCCCAGCAGCTTCCCTTCCTCCCCGGTACGGTGGAGAAGGAGAAGCTGGTCCCCCTTCCGGATAATGGCGGAGCGCAGGGCCTCCCCCTCGGGATGACCGGCGGTGATATCCGCCAGCAGCAGCGGGGAGGGGTCCTTCACCCACTGGAACTCCAAGTCCCCGGCATAGAGCAGGGGCTTGTCCTGGCTGTCCCGGAGATAGAGGCCGTTTTGATAGATAAAGTCCTGAATGACCGGGTCGATGAAGTTGGAAATGTCCCGGTTCAGGTCCACGTTCTCCCGGATGCGGGAGGAGCTGATGTCCTCCAGATGGTGGGGCAGCTGGAGCTGAATGACCCGCCCCGTGATGGGCAGGGGCTGCGGCAGCTCCGCCTCTCCCGCCCGGCGAAAGATGACGTGGTCCATGTGGTGGATGGAGAAGGGCCGGGGCTCCGTTTTGTAAGAGGACGCGTTGGCCACCACATCGCTGCCCGCCACGATATAGACCTGCTGTCCGGGAAACAGCTCCACCAGCCGCTTCAGATCCCTGGGATTGGCGATATTCACCGGGATGTCGTCCGGGAACAGGTGGACGTGGAAGTCCCCGGCAATAGACAGGTTGACGATCTGCCGGCGGACCAGGTGGGGCTGGGCCTTCTTGGACCAGGAGAACTCGTCCACAGCCAGATAGACCTCGAACCCCAGGTCCCGGATGGCGTGGACGATGCCCTTGTGGGACAGGGTGAAGGGGTCAAAGGTGCCAGGGAAAAAGGCGATTTTCGTGGGGCAGGAGAACTGGAAAGGCCCTTGGTCCAGCCGCCGCAGAGCGATGAACCTGTTGATATGGGCCAGGGCGGCGGCCCGGTAGAAGAAGGTCAAGCCGCTGTGCCCCGTGGTCTCCTGTGTTAGGAAAAGGAGCTTGCGGTAGCACAGGGCAAAGAGCCGGGCCTTCTCCTCCATGTCCAGGATGGGGGACTCAAAGAGGAGCTTGCCAGTCACCAGCAGGGCCTCCTGCCGCACTGCCTCCCGATAGTGGGCCAGCCCCTGGAGAAGCAGTCCCAGCAGCTCCTGCCGCCGGCCCTCGTAGTGCTTGTCCGGCTCAGGAAAGCGATCCCGGTAGGCGGGATAGTGCTGTAAGAGGACTCCAATGGTATTCAGGGCGCCGGATACGGCGGAGTCGTTGGGGGAGCCCAGCAGCCCCTTGAGCCAAAGCACCTGCTCGTCCAGCTCAGAGGGGTAAAGATAGAGGGCGGCCTCCCCCAGGTATTGGGGGATATATTTGGATATCTCGTACTGTCCCATCTCCAGCCCTTTGCCCAGCTCCACCACTACCTCGTTGCGCTGGTCCCGGCGCAGCAGGGACAGAGTGCGTACCAGGGCGGAGCCGGCGGTATGCCGGACCACCACCCGCTCAGATACCTTGACCAGGTTGGAAAAGTGGGTGGCGATGTGAAGAATATGGGTGCGCATCCCGTATTCCACCTGGTCCCGGAGCAGCTCCACGCCGGCCACCTTGACGATCCAGGGGGTAGCCGTCTTTAGGTTGTCCAAAAAGACCTCGCTGGTGATGTCCAACTGGTACAGAGTCTGCTCCAGAGGGGTGGCGTCCTCCCCGGCCCGGCTTAAGATCTTATACTTCAGGAAAATTGTGGTCAGCTGGTCGGAGCCAGCCTGTCGGGCCACCTGGGCGATGCGGGCCATCTGGGGATGGCTCCGAGGGATGGACCGCTCCGCCTCCCGCAGGAACTCCAGGGCGGCGGTGACCAGGCGCAGGTCGTCGGACCTGATAAAGTGGGCGGCAAACTCGATCAGCCTGCCACGGACGTCATCTCCGTAGTATTGGGGCGGCAGGTAACGTACCGCATCCAGCAGGGTAAAGGCGGTGTCTGGGATGGTGTCCTCTGGGGTCTCAAAATAGCGCAGAAAGGCCCCCAGGAACCGGGGAATATCTCCCGGCCGGGCGTGGTCCAGCATAGAACCGATGACCAGCTTCAGAGTATAGCCGATGTGGGATCGCTGCTGGGGGGTGGTCTTGTGGTCTGGAAAAATGATCATGTCCAGATACTGCTCCCACAGGGTAAAGGGCACCTCCTCCGCCGGGTCGCTCTGGGCGTCGGCGGGCACCTCCTTGCGGTACACCAGGTGGAAACGGGCGATCAGCTGGCCGATGAGTCCACCGGCCTGGCGGCGGATATCGCCCTCACGGTGCATCAGCAGCTCATAGAGGAAAGACAGGGCCTGGGTCTTCTGTCGGACAGACAGATAGGTAAAATATTCCTCAAAGATATTCAGATAGGCCCGCAGCTGCTGCCAGCTCTTGACAGAGCGGGCCTCCTCGATGATGTTGCCAAACTTCTGCTCGTTGGACAGCATGTGCATCAGCCGCAGATTGTGATCCACCGACAGCAGAATCAGCCCCTCCAGCGTTTCCTCCGGATCCATGAGCGCCGGGTCCTTGTGGGGCAGCGGAGGCTGGGGGCGGCCAGTGAGGTCCACGTCTACCCCCAGTGAACGCATATAGTCCTCGAAGTCATGAAGCTTTCCATAGACGAACTCATACCGGCGGCGCTTCTCATAGTCCACATTGTCCAGCTTGGACAGAATGACCTGGAAGGACTGATCCAGGGGAAAAATGGTGGTCACCTCGTTTCCTTCCTGGTCCCGCTCCTGCTTGCAGCGGAAGTCGGCGTAGATAAGAAGCAGGGACTCCACGGACAGGGACTCCAACTCCAGATCCCAGGTCGAGTGGTTGGAGGCGATGTGACTCACCGCCTCCATCTTCCGGCCCAGCAGCCACTGGTCAGTATAGTAATAGTGGAGGTAGGGCACCCGCTCCCCAGGCCGGCAGCCGAATTTGCCCACATCGTGGGCAGCGGCCGCGGCGGAGATCAGGGCCGGATCCACGTCCACCTGAGCCTCCGCCAGACCTCTGGCCGCCGTCATAGCGATATAGTGAACGCCGGCAATATGATTCAGGGCACGGAAGGGAGTAACCTCCAATCCCATCCGCATCAGTTCGTAGACGAACTCCTCCCGCCACGCAGCCAGAAACCAGCGGTACTCCTTTGCCTGGTCGCAGAGGGAGTACTCCTCCTCCGTCAAAAACTGGAAGTCCAGCATTGGGTCAAAGGGCAGGGCAGCCCGCTCATGGTCCAGCAGGACCTGGAGTACGGTGAGATAGAACTCCGCCCCCTGGGCATACCGGCCGGCCTCCGGCGCAAAGCCGTTTTCTGGGAACATCAGCCGGCACACATACTGATAGATAAAGGGCTCCCACCCCTTCTCCGGTCCCTGGGGACAGAGGCGCTCCAGGACCGGGGCGCACAGCTCCAGCACCCGTACGCAGCTCAACCGCTCCCGGATGGGAAACAGGGCCGCCAGGCTCTCGGCCATGCCGCAGGACTTCAGCAGGGCCTGGGCGGCCTTTCGGTTGGGAATCGCGGCCAGCTTTCGGGATACCAGGGCCTCGGCGATCTCGCCGGTGATCTGACGAATCAGCTTGTCATTCATAGTGGGCCCGCCTTTCTCCGCGCCCGTGTGGCACGGGATACTATTGTAAAAAGTGTAACACATCCCTGCCGGTTTGGAAAGTGTGTCCGGCCGAGAAAATGGCCACACGCTGGGAGGCTGCGGGATAGGGCGGCCCGCATCTCACGCGGGCGGTCCCTGCCGCCTCCTCTCTCCCCTCCGGGCCGCAACCTGGCCGAAGATCGCCCCCAAAAGCAGGATATTTCCGCAGAAATACAGCCATACCAGCAGGATGATCAGCGAGGCCAAGGAGCCGTACACCAAGGTATACCGAGAAGACAGGCCGATAAACCAAGAGAAGAGGACGGAGCAGGCCACCATGGCCAGGGAGGCCAGCAGGGCGGCTCCCCGCACGATCCGACGCCCGGCCCGGTCTCTAGGCGTCCCTACCCGATAGATCACCAGCACCAGCAGCAGGAAAAAGAAGAAGAGCAACAGATAGCGGGTCCATCGCCACAGCCCGGACAGCGCCTGCAGCGGGATCAGCTCCACCACTCTGGGGGGCAGATGGGTCTGAAGCAGGCCAAAGAACCAGTCCCCGGTGAAGATTACCACCACGGACAGGTAGATGGTCAGCAGAAAGAGCAGAGACAGCCCCAGGCTGAGAAGAAACCGGGCCGGGCCGTTGTTCCGCCTGACCTGGTACAGCTCGTCCATGGTCAGAAACAGAGTACGGATGCCGGCGGAAGCTGAAACCAGGATGGTAAACAGTCCGGCGGCCAACAGGGCTGGGGACTGGATGTCCGCCGCGTAAGCCAGATAGTCCTCCATAATGGCCAGAGCCTGGGCGGGGAGCAGCTGGTCCAGGGCGGTCAGGAGCTGCTCCAAGTCTAGATGGAACAGCCCAATGAAGTAGTTGACACACAACAGCATGGGAAACAGAGTCAAAATCAAAAAATAGGACAGGGCCGCCGCCGACCGGGCCACACCCACCCGGATGTAGGTGTGGGCCATCTCCAGAGCAAGGGCCACGGGCGGAAATGTTATCAGCTTTTTCACCATAGGAGGTCCCTCCTTCTCAGACCATTGTACTGGTCCCGCCTGTCAAAAAAAGTATGTTTTCGGGGGGCGAGGTCTTTCTTCCCTCTGATCCCCCGGCCTGTCTGGGAAAATCCCCTTGATGAATTGGGGTATCCGTCGTAAACTGTAAGAGATTTGTAAGAGATATCCGCTGAAATCTGTAAGGAATCTCTGTTATCCTGTATCCAGTGACCGAGGAAGGAGCTGTTTTCATGGCTGAACAAGCGGCTATCCTGGTGGTGGACGACGACCGGGAGATCGTGGGGGCCATCACCGCCGCCCTGGAGAAGGAGGGCTACCGGGTGCTTCGGGCCTACGACGGCATGGAGGCGCTGGACAAGGCCCTGGACCCGGACCTGCGGCTCATTCTGATGGATGTGATGATGCCCAGGCTGGACGGCCTGTCCGCCGTCCTCCGCATCCGGGAGCGCCGGAACCTGCCCGTCATTCTCCTGTCCGCCAAGAGTGAGGAGAGCGACAAGGTGCTTGGCCTGTCCATGGGGGCGGACGACTATATGACCAAGCCCTTCGGCATCCAGGAGTTGGTGGCCCGTGTCCGCAGTCAGCTTCGGCGGTATACCCGGCTGGGGGATGTGAATGCCGCCCCCGCTGGGGCCATCGTCAATGGCCGGCTGGTTTATGACCCGGACCGCCGTGCCCTGACGGCGGATGGGGATGAGGTACGCCTCACCGCCACCGAAACAGGCATCGTGGACCTGCTGATGCGGAACCTGGGCCGGGTCTTTCCAGCGGAGGAGATCTACCGCCGGGTTTGGGGGGAAGACGCGTTCGCCTCCGACAACACGGTAATGGTCCATATCCGCCGCATTCGGGAGAAAATTGAGCTGAATCCTCGGGAACCAGACTATTTGAAGGTGGTGTGGGGCATTGGATACAAAATGGAAAAAAAGTAGAGCGGCTGCCGGGTTTTTGGCCTTCCTGCTGGGAATCTCCATGCTTCTGGAGGGGGCCCTGTACTTTGGCACGGCGCTGACCTCCTCTGGCAGCCGCCGGTGGATCTCCGACAGCTTCCAAGCCGACTGGCGGGATACCACAGAGTTTCAGGGCTTTATCAGCGCCCGGTTGGTGCAGCTGATCACTATGGGCGCCGGAGGCGATGTCTTTGGGGATATCAATGGCTATGACGGGGGCGACTGGGGGTTACGGGATACAAAGGTCCGCTCTCTTCACAACGTCATGAAGGAAGACTTGAACATCCTCTACCGCGTTGAGCGAGAAGGAAAAGAACTTTACAGCAATAGTGACACTTTGACCTCCTCTACAACGGCGGCACAGCTCCCCGATGGCTATGGATTCCTGCTCCAGTTCGACGGAGCGAAGGTCCGGGCCTGGCGGGACGGTGTCGAGCTGGACATCTATGGTGATGGCTACTACCGCTATCAGAACATTGACGAGCCCTATCAGTGGTATGTCCCCGGCTACAAAAACTTTACCATAGATGAGGCAGGGAGCAAAGTCAGGGTAACCATGGCGGTCATCGACGAGCCGCATATCTTTATTAGGGGGGACTATGGCAATTCCGGGACAAAAGAGTATAACGAGCTGTATTATTTAAAGCAAAATTTACAGATCTATCGAGAAACGATCCTCGCCCACGCCGCCTGCATGGGTGTGGGAGGGGCGCTGTTCCTGGTGTATATCCTTCTGCGGAAGGACAAACAGCGGGCCGACCGACTTCTGGCCCGTGGGACGGGAAGGATATGGTTTGAGGCGAAGCTCGTCCTGGCTTTCCTGCTGGTGTTTTTCTGTATGCCCCGGACGCAGTATCTGGGGGATGTATGGCAGGATCTGGTGTACAGCGACACGCCACAAAGCACTGCTTCTGGCTCCACCTCCGCCGCTACCTATGACCCCGAAACGGGAGAGTGGGTCTCTGTCGAACCCGTTTACGAATACGACTACTCCTTTGAGCAGGCCATTGGCATCGGTACGGCGGTGACCACTCTGTCGGAGAACCACGGCTGGCTGCTGCGGGAGTATCTGCCCCAGCTGGCAGACCACGCTCCCGGCCTGCTGGCGGTGCTCTGGGGACTATACCTGCTCATCATCAACGACTGGCGGTATAACAAAAAGCCCTGGCGGCACGGCGTGCTGGGAATGCTGGCCGCCCGGGAGCTAAGTCGTCCTATCCAGAAGCAAATGAGCCGATTGGCTGGGCTGACGGGGCTGACCTTCGGAGCGCTGGGACTGATGGCGGGCTATCTCTTTTTAGTTATTGTGTCAAATGAGGGCTGGCCCGATCCCCTGTGGTGGTATTTCCTAGTGCTAGGACCTTGTATGTCGGCACTGCTCTTGTTGGTATGGGCCCTGGGGCGACAGAAGAATATCTGGACTGACCTGGGGGCCCTGGCCAACCACACCGCCCGGCTCCGGGCGGGAGAAATGGACCGGCCTTTGGATCTGCCCCCGGATCACGGCCTTTATCAGTTGGCCGACGACCTGAATCACATCCAGCAGGGCCTCCACCAGGCGGTGGAGGAGCGCACTCGCAGCGAGCGGATGAAGGTAGAGCTGGTCACCAACGTATCCCACGATCTAAAGACCCCCCTGACCTCCATCCTGAGCTACACCGAGCTGCTGGCCCAGGAGCCCCTGAATCCCCCGGCCAGCGAATATGTGGCTATTTTGGAGGAAAAGGCCCATCGGCTGCGGGCTATGGTTCAGGATGTATTCGAGGTAAGCAAGGCCGCTACTGGTCAGCTTCCGGTAAAACTGGAGCGGCTGGACCTGGGCCGGCTGCTTCGACAGACCTTGGCGGACATGGACCAGGCGATTCAGAACAGCGGTCTGGTCCTGCGGCCCTCCATCCCGGATGAGGGTATCCCCATCACGGCGGACAGCGACCGGCTGTACCGGGTCTTCCAGAATCTGCTGTCCAATGCCCTAGCATACTCCCTGCCCGGCTCCCGGGTCTATCTGACCCTGACCGTGGAGGGGGAACAGGCTCGGGCCAGCGTGCAGAACACCTCCGCCGCCGAGCTAAAGCCGGGAGTGGACTACACCGCCCGCTTTGTCCGGGGGGATGAGAGCCGGACCGACGGCGGCTCCGGTCTGGGGCTGTCCATCGCGGACTCCTTCACCCAGGCCTGCGGCGGTGTGCTGGAAATCACCACAGAGGCGGACCTGTTCACCGCCACAGTCATTTTTCCTCTCGCGCGGTGAATAAAATACTGCTCTCGGCACGGGGACGAACTTTCGTCCCCGTGTTTTGATTCAGATACGAAAAAAGCCGTCTGTCAGTACAGACGGCTTTCCCCACATCGGCCCTTAGGCCAGCTTGTTCAGCTTGATGGTCATGCTGCTCTTCTTGTTGGCAGCGTTGTTCTTATGCAGCAACCCCTTGGCAGCGGCCTTGTCCACAGCCTTGACGGCCACCTTATAGGCGACATCGGCCTCGCTGCGGTTGCCTTCCGCCACAGCGGCGTCAAACTTCTTCAGTTCGGTCTTCAGCGCGGACTTCGCGGCCTTGTTCTGCGCGGCCTTGGCCTGATTGACCAGCACACGCTTCTTGGCAGACTTGATATTCGGCAAACCAAACACCTCCTCCGATCTTATCGTTGATTTGAGCACAGTATGCCTGTGCAGATATGTATTGTACCATCGGTTTTTGAAAAAATCAACTGTTTTTTTCATTTTTTCCAGATTTTTTGGATAGAACGGAATGTGGCGCAAAGACTAGGGGCGCAAAGAAATCATCCGCACAAGATATAGCGTGAAGGAGGGATGGTCATGACTATGCGCCGGACCGACCTGGCCCTGGAAGCCAGGGAGCTGTGGCAGGAGAGCGCCGGAGAAACCACCAAGCTGCCTGGGGTGGAGGCCAGGGATGGAGAACGGGAGGGCCTGCCTGTCACCACAGTGGACATTCTGGACCAGGAGGGGGAAAAGGCCCTTGGCAAGCCCAAGGGCCGCTATGTGACTCTCACTCTGGAGGGGTTGGCCAGCCGGGAGGGGGACATCTTCGCCCGCTCGATACAGGCCCTGGCCGCCGAGCTCTCCCTGCTGCTGAAGGATATTCCTCCCCAGGGGCTGGTGCTGGTGGCCGGGCTGGGCAACCGGGCCATCACCCCGGACGCCATCGGCCCCAAGGTCCACAACTACACTCTGGTAACCCGGCACCTGGTCCGCCAGATGCCGGAGACGTTTGGCGCCTTCCGGCCTGTGGCCTCCCTAGCGGCGGAGGTCATGGGGACCACGGGGGTGGAAAGCGGCGAGCTGATCCAGTCCCTGTGTGAAAAGATATGTCCCCACTGTGTCATCGCCGTGGATGCTCTGGCCTCCCGCTCCCTCCACCGGCTGTGCCGGACCGTGCAGCTGACGGATACCGGCATCACCCCTGGCTCCGGGGTGGGCAACCACCGGATGGGGCTGGACCGGAAGTCCCTAGGCGTGCCCGTTATCGCCATCGGGGTTCCCACGGTGGTGGACGCCGCCACCCTCGCTGCCGATCTGATGGGCGTGGAAGAACTGCCCGATCTTGGGGAAGGCCGGGACCTGCTGGTCACCCCCAAGGACATCGACAG
>CDZQ01057874.1_pt1 | contig 137231 bp, 119 predicted proteins | sample 554831 | NCBI WGS metagenome assembly CDZQ01 (sample SAMEA3182112, study PRJEB8094) | gut metagenome | biome: human; feature: gut; material: Stool; isolation source: human stools | place: Canada | collected 2013-05-06 | reverse complement strand
AGATCAGTTGTCACCGTTTTGGTAAGCGATGCGTCATAAACGTCTACGGCACCCAGATATCCGGACTCGTAACCTCCGGCGAAAAGGGCATAGTCCCCCACCGAGCCGCCTGCTGGATTCCTTCTTCCTCGGCTTAGGTCCGCAATATCAGCAGTCGTGAGCGATGTATTGACGGATTGAACTTTAGCTCCAGGCGCATACGCAAATAATGCGTAGCTGCCTACGGATGCCGATGAACCGCGGCTGGTAATCATGCCAAGGCTTTTGCTGGTTTTTGTCAGCGAGGCATTATAGGCGTCCAAATAACTGCTGCTGTATGAACCGTCGTCATATGCCGCACCCCCGGCGAACAGGGCGTAGTTCCCGACCGACGCCGCTGCGAGATTGTATCTGGCCTCGCCCAGAGCGCTTGGAAGGCTTCTCGTAAGCGATGCATTATAAGCGTCCACATCGTTCGAGTAGCCGGAATTGGAATAAAGTCCACCGCCAAACAACGCATAGTTCCCAACCGATGCCGCGTTCAACTGCCCTCTTGCCTGACTCAGGGCCGTCGGCACACTGCGGGTCAGAGAGGTGCTGTATGCGTCGACCGCGGAGCTGTCAGGCCGGCCGCCTCCAAACAGGGCATAATTCCCGACCGATGCCGCTGCGAGATGACATCTCGCTGTACTTAGCGCAGTTGGCGTGCTTCTCGTCAAAGCATTGCTGTAGGCATTCACTGTAGAATAGGTTGCAGCGGACGGGTGGTAGTAACCGCCTCCAAATAAAGCGTAGTTCCCAACTGATGTTCCGGCATGATACGCTATGGAATTTGTCAGGGTCGCAGCCGTCCCGTAGTAGGACAACTCTCCCCCGCTCCAGAAGATTCGCGCTACTCCTCCCACGCCGATGTACGCCTTTTTGACCTTGCGGGCGACTCCTGCCACACCGATATAGATCTTCTTCACCTTGCGGGCCTTGCCGTCCACGCCGATATAGACTCGTTTCGCCATTTCGTCGTCGCCTCACTCGTACACCAGGTAGATGGTTCCGCTGGCCAGGCTGGAGCTTCCGGCGGTCAGGTCGGTCGTGCCGCTGGTGATCCCGATGTCCGCCGGGGTGGGTTTGCTCCCCTCATGATACACGGCATAATCCGTGCCGCCCAACTTGATCCGCAGCCGCTGCTGGCCCCCTTGTATCTTTAGCGTGGCCTCAGAGCCGTCAGCGCCATAGTCTGTCAGATATAGCCCATCGTCTACAGTGCCCTCTACATTTGCGTTTTTCATCAGGCGGCCTGACAGGCGGTTTGACGAGTCTCCAGTCCTTAAGACCACGCTTGCTATGGTTTTGGCAATATCAAGGTTTCCCGTCAGCGTTCCGCCCGACAGGGGGAGCGCCCCCACCTGGGCCGCCGTCACCCCATGGGGGTTGTTGGTGTTGGAGATGTGCGCGCTGGTTGCCGTTCCGTCCGCCTTGGCGTTCCACGCCGTCCGCTCCGCCGCGGTGAGGTGCTTCACCTGGTCCGCTTCGTGCGCCGCCAGCGCCGTCCCCTCCGCCTTGCTCTCCTCCAGGTCCTTCAGCGCCGCGTCGACGGCGTCCATATTGGCGTTGAGCGCGTCGATCCTGGCATAGTCGCTGCCGCCCGGCTTATTGAGGCCATAATTCGTTGTCTGCTCCATCTCAGAGCTCACCTCCTAAAATCTCATCCCAGGTCCGGCCCTCCAGCTCTCCCCAGGTCTTCTCCTCCAGCTCTCCCCAAGTCCGGTAGAGGATGATGTAGTCGTATGCCAGGTGCGCGGGCTTGATCTCCTCCAGGGCCGCCGACAGGTCGTCCAGGTTGGGCGGCACCCCGATGCTGCTCAGGAACCGGATGTCGAAACGGTATGCCTCCGGCTGCTCCTCCACCGCCACCTGGCCGTTGTAAAAGCTCTCGGCCACGTTCTGGATCATGGCCACGGTGGTGGCGCCCTGCCCCCGCAGCTTGGAGAGGATGCGGGTCCGCCGGTAGGCATCGGGGCGGGACACGTCCACATCCAGCCCCAGGGACGCCTCCCAGCAGGACAGTCCCCAGGTGGCCTTGTTGACGTCCAGTTGATCGATGAGCCCGTTTTCCGCCGTCCACAGGGCCTCGGTCTGCTGCTCCAGCGCCCCCTGGAGGGCCGCAATCTGGGGCGAGGCGGCGTAGAAGTCCGGCAGATAGCCGATCCATTTGCTCATGTGAGCGTCACCGTCCCTTTCACAGGCGCCTGCTCATCCCCGATGCTCACGTTGCCCGTACCGCCGTTGATCGTCAGCGCCGTAAAATCGGACACTCCCGGGATGCTCAGCAGCAGATAGGCCACCTGGTTATACCGCAGGGTGGAGGCCGAGAAGGCCAGCTCCATGAGATAGGTGTCCAGCGCCGCCTCGAACTCCGTCTTGACCTGGCTGAGGGGGGCGCTCCCATCCAGCGTCACCGCCGCCGTCACGTTGATGCTCAGCGGCGCGGCCGCCGCCACCGTCACCGCGGCCCCGATGGGCCGTTCCGCCTCGATGTGGGCCTGTACCGCCGCCACGATCTCCGCCGAGGCGGGCTCCATGCCGCCGTCCACCAGCACCACCTTGACCGTCCCCGCGCCGTTCCACAGGGGGAATACCCTGGCGGCGCCCACGCCCGCCACCTCCAGCGCCCACTGCTCGTAGTGATAGGCGTTTCCGGAGGTGGCCGGGCGGCTCAGGTAGGCGTGGATGCGCTCATAGAGGGCCCCGTCGCTCTCCGGGTCCGTGCCGCCGGCGGCGGGGCCGTTGCTCCAGGAGGACAGCCCCGGCAGCGTCGCCGCCATCTGAGACAGCTCCCCCGCCTCCACGTTGTACGCGCTGCCCACCTCCGCCGCCTCCGCCGTTCCCGCGTCGCCGCTCCCGGTGAGGACCACCGCCTCCGTCAGGGCGAACTCCAGCCCGCCCGGCGTGACGAACACCGTCCCCGCCGGTACCGTCGCCCCCGCCGTGCCGGTGAGGGTCATGGCGCACCGGGCGCGGGTGCCCGGCTTCCGGGTGATGCCGTACTTGGCCCCCTCCAGGTCCAGGTAGCCCCCCGAGCTCTCGTCCACGAAGGCGATGGACACCACCGCGTTCATCGCCTGGTAGACCTTCCAGATCTCCAGCGCGGCGGGCCCCGCCATGGAGTCCAGAAAGCTCCCCTCACGGGTCTCCAGGCTCTCTCCGGCCTCCGCCAGGATGGCCGCCTTGATGCTCTCAGGTGTGATATCTTCAAACACGCGTATTCACCTCGCTTGTTCCGTAAATGGTCCGCACCGTGCAGGAGATGGACAGCCGCCCGTCGTCGAAGTCCACGCCCACGTTCTCCACGGCGCTGATGTAGGGGTTGATCTCCAGGGCCTCCCGCACGTACCGCTGGGCCTCGGACTGCTTCAGCGCCTCGGTGTACGGCTGCCCCATCAGGTTCTCCAGCTCCGTCCCGTAGGCCCGGGAGTAAATCTCGTGCCGGAACCGGGTGGTGTGCAGGGCCAGCCAGGCCCACACCCGTACCGCCTCCGCGCCCTCCACCGTCTCCGGTTCTCCGTTCCGGAACACGGGCCCGTTCCGGTCGTAGTCCCATTTGACCTCCCGGCACAGCGGAAGCGCCGTCCCGGTCTGGACCGCCTCCGGCTGCACCACGGGAAACAATGTCGTACTCATACCTTCGCCTCCCCACACGGCTCCCGCCGTGCGGGGGCCCCATCTTCATTTGACCTGCTCGGGCGGAGTGGATCCGCCCTGCGCCAGGATTTTGCCTGCGGCAAAATGCCTGTGCGCGCTCTAAGCGCGTCCCGGCTTCGCCGGTGCCTGCGGCTCATACCTTCACCGCCTTGCACAGAATGATATACCGCTGGTTCTCCTCAATGGGCAGGAGCACCACCTGGTCCCCCGCCGCCAGCCCATAGGGCAGCAGTCCCGGCGACGAGAGCAGGTCTTCCCGCTCCTGGGACGTCCCCCCGGCGATCACCCGGTGGGGCCGTGTCGGGTGGTCCTGGTCCGGCCAGGACGCCACCGTCCCCAGGCACAGCCCGCCCTCCGCCGCCCCGGGCGTAAAGATTCGCGCCAGCCGCTGATAAGGATTTTCTTCCACGTCCTCGCAAACTCCTCTCCGCTTCGCCCGCCTTCCGGCGAGCATCCGCTCCACTCCGTTGCTCGTCCCCTCCCCACAAAGCCTCGCGGCTTTGCGGGGACCCCTTCTGTTGCATCGCCGGGCCCGTGTTGGGTACCCCTCCCCACTATGCACTTGGCAGCCGTCCCGCCTCCTGCTCGTCCATGATGCTGCGGAAATTCAGCACCAGCTTGGTGGTGTACACCCCGCCCTTCCAGGTGTGGGTGTCGCTGTCGATCCAGCACAGGCCGTACAGCCCCGTCACCGGCTCCTGGAGCACCGCGCACTCCCCGGCGATGAGCGCCGGGTTCCCCCGCGCCTGCGCCGTGATCTTCTGCGCCGGGGCGTTGTCCTCCAGCAGCTTCCTTGCCTCCGCCGCCGCGTCCTTCCCGCTGCTCTCCGTCACCATCTGCTGGAACAGGCCGTACCGCGCGATGGACGCCCCGTCCTCCACAGGGCTCCCCTTGGCCGTGCCGTCCCTGCTCAGGATCTGCACCCGGTTCACCAGGCGCTCCACGCTGTCCGTGGCCGTCAGGCTGATGAGGTTGGACCCCGGCCGCAGCGCCAGGGTCCGCTCCCCCTGCTTTTTTTCGATCACCTCCAGCGCCTCCCCACGGAACCGCACCACATACCGGCCCCCCGTGGCGGCTGACGCCTGGGTGTACGCCGTCTGGATGATCTGGTACAGGCTCACCCCGGGAAAATTCCGGCTGATCGCCGTCCCCGTCCGGGCCAGGCTCCCCACCGTCAGCCCGAAGTCCGCCGCCACCCGCCCCGTGATGCCCTCAGGGGTCTGGCCGCGGAAGCGGTACGCCCCCTGGTTCCGCTTTAAGTACAGCCCCCGGTCCGCGCAGGACACCTCCACCGTGTTGGACAGCGTGTCCCGCTGCCGGGAGAACACAAAGCCGTCGAAGAGCAGCGTCTCCCCCCGGTAGAACTGTACCCGGCTCCCGGGAGGGCAGTCTACCGTCGGCAGACGCTTGTCCTCCGGGCACACCAGCAGCGGGAAGTCCAGCGTCCGCGCCGCCTGGTCGTAGCTCCCGCCCCACGTGATGCTCTGGCACAGCGCCGCCGCCTCCCGGGTCCCTCCCTCCGGCGGGGTGATCAGCAGCTTCAGCTTTTCCTCCATGACGGCCTCCTCACATGATCTCCAGCAGCTTGTCCCGGGAGAGGTTCAGATAGGATTTTCCCGTCTCCGGGTCCCGCCCATATACCGTCGCCGCCGCCGCTTTCTGGGACCGGGAGGGCGTCGCCGCCGCCGGCAGCTCCTCCCGGGCGGGCAGCTTGAGCACCTGGCCGGGGTGGATGAGGTTGGGGTTGGCGATCCCGTTGGCCGCCGCCAGGCGCCCGTACAGCGACGCGTCGCCGTAGAACCTCCGGCAGATGGCCGACAGCGTGTCCCCCGCCGCCACCGTGTACGTCTCCGCGCGCTCCGGCTCCGCCTCCACCGTCCGCGCCCCGTTCCCCGTCTGACGGCTCTCCGTCGTCTCCACCGCCAGCGCGCGGTAGCCCCGCAGCGGGATCGTGCAGTAGAGGTCCCCTGTCCCGTCCTGCTCCCGGTAACGGATCGGGTCCAGCAGCACCGCCGCGTTCACCGGCGTCCCGGACACCACGAACCGCAGCACCGTCCCCGCGTCGCTCCATTTCTCCAACTGCTCCAGGTATACCCACGGGTTCGTCCCCGCGCCCGGCTGGTTGAAGGGATACCCCTGGGCGGGCAGCAGGCAGGTAAGCTCCGTGTCCAGCAGCACCGCAGGACCCGGCAGGTTCACGTCCCCCGACTCCTGCATCGTAATCCCCGCCGCCTTCCGCCCGTGCTCGACGTCATAGCTCCCGGGCGTCACCGGCAGCACCAGCTCCCGCCCCGTCTCCGTGTCCTTGAAGATAAATTGCCGCGCCATCCCTATACCCCCAGTTCCACTGCCCGTACCACCTCGGACGCCACCCGCCGGGCCACACGGTCCTCCAGGTCCTTGTCCGAGCCGTAAAAGCTGTTTCCCGTCACCGTCACCTGCACCCGGGGACCAGCCCCCTGATCCGCCGCGCGGGCCTGGGACGCCGTCAGCACCCGTTCCCCCTGGTGCAGCAGTGCAGGAAAGTTGTCGTAGGGCACATAGCCCAGCCCCCAGGCGTGGGCGCTCCAGTTCGCAGGGTCCACGTCGAAGGGCCCGTTGTATCCCGGTCCGGTGAAGCGGTCCACGGACTCCCGGATGCCCGCCGCCTGCTCCTGAAGGTCAAGGGAGTCGATATACGCGCCTCCCCTCCCCACAGACAGCTCCTGCTGCTTCTCGTAATCCCCCAGGTAGGCCGCCTCACCCAGCGCCAGCGTGTTCTCCCGGATGGCTGAGATCAGCTCCAGCTCCACGTCCCTGACCTCCTGCATCTTGTCGCTGGCCCCGAACGCCCCCTCCGCCAGGGCCTCCGCCTGACTTTTGAGGGAGTCCGCCTTTTCGCCCAGTGTGATCTTTTCCTCCTCGCTCGCGTCCTGGAACGCCGCCTCCAGCGCGGTGTATTCCTCGTGCAGCCGGGCCAGCGTCTCCGCCTGCTCCCCCTCGTACAGGCTTCCCCCCGTTCCGGTCAGCAGCGTGGTCATTGCCTCCCGCAGGTACTGCTCCTTCAGGTTCTCCTGGGCGGCCTCTCCCGCGCCGATCATGGCGTTAAGGCCGGACATCTCGTCGGCGATGCCCGCATAGTAGTCGATCTGCCGCTGTTTCCCCTCGCTGCGCAGCGTGTTGTACGCCTCGCCCTGGGCGTTGGCCATCTCCTGCTCCCAGCCCTCCAGCGTGGAGCTCCGCCCCGCGAAGGTCTTGCTCTGCTCCTCCATTGCGCCGGAGAACCCGTCCGTCAGGGCCGACAGAATGATTTCCACCGCCTCCGTTCCGGCGATCTGTCCCTTGGAAATCATATCGTAGATCTCCCCCTGGCTCTTTCCCTTCGCCTCGGCCAGCATCCCCACCGCGCCGATACCCCGGTCGTTGAGGATGTTCAGGTACTCCAGCGTCGCCTTGTCGCTGGACTTCATCCGTCCCAGGGCCTGGGCCACCGTGGTCATATCGCTGGTGCTCATGCCCAGCGCCGCCCCCGCGTCGCCTATGGTGGACAGCACCGGCAGAATGCTCTTTGCATCGTATCCGAAGGTGGCCAGCGTCTTGCTCATGGCCGTCAGGTCGTCGTAGAGGAAGGGCGTGGTGTTGGCCATGTTCACAAGCTCCGACAGGTACGTCTTTGCCGTCTCCCGGCTCCCGAACAGGGTGGAGAACGAAATGAGGTCCGTCTCCCGACCCGACGCGATCCCCGACCCGCTCTCCAGCTCCGCTGCATGCCGTTCCCCCGCCGAGCTGTACAGTCCTCCGTAGTAGCTCTTGAATGCGTCGTCCCGCTTCTCAAAATTCTGGATGCCGCCGCTGAGAAGTCCGACCCCCGCACCGATGGCCGCGCCCGCCGCCGTCCCTAGGCCAGGTATCACGCTGCCCATCGCCGCCCCAGAAATGGCGGAGGAAAGAGCGCTGGAGAAGAGGGTGCCGCCCGCGTCGCCGCTTGCACTCGCCATAAGCGCATTCGCCGCGTTCTGTGCCAGCCCCGCGATCATATTTCCCGCGCCCGCGGCAGCCAGCGAGCTGACGATCGACTTGAACCCGCCGCCCGAAGACTGGTTGTCCGCCTTCCGGAACGCCTCTCCCGTCTTTTTCATCTGGGTCTCGGCCTCTCTGGCCCCCTTGGTCACCAGATCCAGATTACGCTTGATGTTGTCATAGTTGGCCTTGGCCATCTGCGCCTTCAGCCCGTCCGCCTCGTCCCCCGTCTCCGCAAACTGCTTCTCCAGCGCCTTGAGCTCCTTCAGCGCGGCGTCCGCGTCCAGCTTCAGGCTGTACTTGTTGGTGTTCAGCTTGTGCAGCGTCTCCTCCATCTCGTCCATATCCTTGCTGAACGACTTCGTGATCTGCGCCATGCTCTTGATGGCCGAGGAGTAGCTATCCTGCGCTGAAATCGCAATCGATACGTCCGGCATGATATCACCTCCGCTTGACTCTCGTTTGAAATATGATATACTGATTATAAAGAAAGGCGGGATGCCCCATGATAATTGTCGCCATCTTCGTTCTGTCCGTCAGTTCATTGGTTGGACCAGTCGTTTTTTTTAAAGGACTCAATTATTTTAACGGAGACGAGGCGGACGCCGATATAGTCGGAAAGCGCTATATCCGCATTGGAGCGGGTATTTTGGGGGGTGGCTGGTTGTTAGTCGGCCTGTTGCTTCTGTCTGTTATGTAACTTGTGATATACTTTTCCCGCCGCCCTTCGGGGCGGCTTTTTTGTTTCCATGCCGTCTTAGTTCCCCTGTGCGCCTATCCTCGCGCTTCCACCTCATAGGACGCCAGCGCCCAGATGAGGTCCCGCTCCCCGGGGGACTTTCGGTAGTAGTCCCCCGGGCCCCACCCCTTCACATGGAAGAGGTAGTAGACGAGACCCAGTTCCGCGTCGCTGCCGTCCTCTAGGCGTTTTTTACTTCTTCAATGGTCGCCGTCCGGTATCCGCACAGCCGCTCCACCGCACGGCTCAGGTCCTCGATCTCACCCGGCAGCAGCAGCGCCTTTACTGTCTCCGCCGGCGTGGCTCCGCCGAATTTGGCCTGGAGCGCCGGGTCCTTCAGGTCCGGCGAGACCACCCCCGAGAGCACGATATGTACGCTCAGATCCTCCGACATACTCTCCTTCAGCTCGCTCACCTTCCCGTAGGGCAGCGCCCGCAGCTCGAATACCACGTCCTCCCCCAGCAGCTCGCTCAGCCGCTTCACACGGTACCGCGCCGTGGGCAGGCTTTTCCGCACATTGGGCGTCTCCGGCTTCAAGAGGAGGTCCAGAATGCTTGTTTTCTCGCTCATTTTCTTCTCCTTCCCGGGGGATGCGAAAGGCCCCCGCTCTGTCGTTCTTGACAAAGCGGGGGCCGCACGGTATAATGACGATAAAGAGGGCGCTGTCGCAAGACGGTTAGCCCCAGACAGTTAGATAAGCAATGCTCATGCTAGCCGTTCGGGTGCCTTCCGAGCGGCTAGCACGCTTTTATGGAGAGTATGTAGGCCAAGAGGCCAAGACATACGCAAACCCTCAGAAATTGCTTTCCTCGGTGCCCCACAATCGCATCACCTCCCTTCCCAGGGAAGTGGCTAACCGCCATTTATGCAACAGCGCCGCAGTCATTCTACCATAAGCGCCGCGCTTTGTCCACCGCCGCCTTCACGGGGCGGCCTTTTTTTATACCCCTATCTCGTCCAGGAACTCATAGTCGGTAAAGGTGAAGGGGCACTCCACCTTGCCCACGCTCTTGGCCTCCCAGTCGGCCAGGGTGAGGTCGTCGAAGCTGACGTTGCTCAGGACCACCCGCTCCGCCCCGTAGGCGTCCGGGTCCTTCAGCTTGCTCACGATGGTAAAGCGCACGTCCTTTCCGTTCCGGATGTTCTCCCCAATGGCCAGCGCCATCCGGGAGGTCACCTTGTGCATCCGCAGGGACCCCGTACACTCAATGCTTGTCACCTTTTTGTCGCTGGCCATCTGCCCGCACAGGGCGATGTCCTCCTTGTTGAAGCTCACCTTGGCCTGGAGCCCGTAGCACTCGGATACCTTGTCTCCGTCCAGCCACACCTCGCCCCAGGTCCCCGAAATCACTCGCTTTGCCGAATCCATGTTTTAGCCCTCCTCAGATTGTGATATTGAGGCTGATATCCTCAATGGCGTCGAGGATCTTGATGGACGCCTCCAAAAACACCTTGTCGGCGGTGTTGGCCTCCTTGATCTCCTGCTGGCTCATCCTGGAGGTGTCCGTGCCCACAGACTGGAGGTATGCCTCCTGGTGTGCCAGGTCGATCCCCACCGAGGAGCTCCCCGCCTGGAGGATGCCGGACTGCTCCAGCCCCACCAGGTAGCCCTTGATGGCCGTCACCAGCAGGCACTTGTTGTCGTAGCTGTTGGCGTACTTGCCGATGTAAGCGTCCTGGGCCGTGGTCCGGATGTCGGTCTGGATCATATCCATGACCTCCACCATCTTGATCTTCTTCCAGGCGTCCCCCTTGTCCTGGGTGGTGGTCTGGAGGGAGTTCACCCCGCGGGCCACCTTCACCTTCTCCCCGTCGTGGAAGAGGATGAACTTGCCCGCGTCCACCGCGGCGTCCATGGCCTCACGGGTCAGCCGCCCCACGTCGCTCACCTCGGGGAGGGGGGCGTAGGTGCAGGAGATGGTCATGGGCGTCCCGGCGATGAGCCCCGCGATTCGGGAACAGTATTCCGCCGTGGTGAACTCGGTCGTCCCCACCAGGATATCCCCGGTGGCGAAGTTGACCACCGCCTCGCTGTCCGCCGCCTTGTTGGGCAGCACCGCCTTGCAGATGGCCGCGTCGTTGCTCCTCCGGCCGGCGATCCAGGCGGCGATGGCCGTGGCCTCGGTCTCCGTGCAGTCGGGGGGCCCCGCCAGATAGTCAAAGGTCTGGGTGGCCAGCCACGTCAGGGCGTCGGTCAGCGCCTCCGCCGCTGCGGGCAGCACGTAGACCAGCACCTGCCGGGGCGGATTCACATACCCCGTAAAGGCCCGCTGGATATACGCCTGGTTGTCTGTCCCCAGGGTGGCCGGGATCTGGCTGGCGTTGGTGTAGGCGTGGCCGCCGTTCTCCTTGGCGTCCTTGATGATGAGGGCCACCACCCCCTTCTCCGAGCGCTCTACGGCGCTCGCCGCTGTGGATTTGAATGCAATGTTGATGCTGGGAAGTCCCATTTCAATTCCCCTTTCGTCCTCACAAACTCTATTTCGCTCCATCCGCCAAAAGGCGGATATCCGCTCCATTCCGTTGTTCGTCCTCTCCCCCACGTCGTCGGAAGAAACTCAGCTTTGCTCCATCCGGCTGTCCGCCGGATATCTGCTTCGCTTCGTTCTCCCTCCTCCCCCCACCGGGCTTCACGGCCCGGTGGGGTCCCTTTATTCGCCCTGCGGGGGGCCCCACTTTGTCTGTATTTCGCCCATCAGGGGCCACTCGTCCCCGCCCGGGCGGTCGTCCTGATACTGGAATGTGACGCTGGTCTCCGCGTAGTCGAATTGGCAGTTGCCCTTGTTGGCCGTCACGTGGAGGAACCGGTCCTCCACTTGGAGTCCGTCCACCGCGAAGAGCTCCTGTACCGCCCCCATCCGGGTCATCAGGTCCGGCACGTGGCTGTTATAGTAGTCGTCCGCCTCCACAAAGGCGGTGACCACCACCGTGGCCTTGACCTCCAGGCAGCCGCACGAGGCGTCCAGCATCTCCACCGGCCCCAGCTCCACCAGGAAGGACGGCCGCGCAAAGTCCACCGGTACCCGCTCCATATAGACCGTATTCTCCGGATACCGCTCCTCCACCAGCCCCTTTACCGCCTCCGTAATCGCCAAAAATGAAAGCATCCCAACCCTCCTTTATTGTCTCTTCAAGATCTGCCTCGGCCGCCCTTGTGTAGCTATCTTACCTCTTTGTTTTGGCTCTGGGGTGGCCATTCGCTTGTCACGCTCTTGGGATTCTTACGTCGGACCCCTATGTACTTCCCCTGTTTCGTCGCTGGAACAACGTCCCTTCCGCCTCATGGTTGTCCGCCGGATATTCGCTCTACCCACGCGCTTCATCTTAGGCCAAGAGCCGTCCTGCGGGCTCAGTTTCTCCCCAACACGACCCGCTCGTTCGGGCGCATGTCGGATCCCTGTGAAAAATACCCTGCGCCCTGCCCAACTGCGTTTTTGTCTCCATACTCCCTTATCCCCTATGCGCCTGCCCTCTGCGCTTTCTGTTTTCCCGCTCTTTTCAAATACAGGGACGTACCAGCCATTTTCAGGCAAAATCCTTTCCGGAAGGATGCCCGCGGTTATTGCGCCAAGCCGGGCAGAACCTTCCCTGGGTGTTGGAGGGCATCCTGCAAGCAAAAAGCGCCCAAGCCACGACACCCATCACGGATTGTCTTTGGTTCAGGCGCTTCGATATTCATGACAGTTTCCTGCCACACCATTTGCATAGGTGTCTCCAATATGTCCCTGGCATCCATGAGCTCCCCCGTACTGATGCTCATATCAACGTGCTCCCCCCTCTTTGGGGGTCATGCCTCTTGAGGTCCGGCGCACCGCTTGAATCAAAAGCCGTCACACTCCGGTTCCATCCGACATATCCTGCAATGTGGAGGTGATCACCTTGGAACAAAATAACCGCACCACAATGATCGCAAGAGTCATATGTGCTGAGCGCTGTCGGCTTTTGGTCTGTGACTGTTCCTCACATCAGAGAGTCCTGGTTCGCTCTGACGATGCCTGTTGCTTCTCCCGCGGCGACTGCGTATGTATTCACTATAGCGGTGCCATGACAATGAGCATTCCCCCCCAAATCACTGCTGACTGCATTCACAGGCACTGCGCCTGATGCCGAATGCTAGGGGGAGGGTTTTCTGCCCTCTCCTCGACTTTTTCATAAGGCTGCATTTCCTTTGTTGTCATCCATGTACGGGCATCGATGGGCTGGCTGTCCCCTTTCATATTTTCTCCTGCATAATACCACTTCTTGGGAATGCCGAACCGCCCCGGTCCGATCGGACCGGGGCGGTTCTCCTCTTAACAGCGGGAACGCACTTCAAAAGAAAGCGCTCCGTTCAAGTTATTTTAACGATTCGGCCAGGACCGCGGTCTCTGCATTGCGCTCCTCGGCCTCGATATCCTCCGGCTCGGTAGGCGGCTGCTCAGGTTCCATGTCGTCCGGACTCATGGTGTCCCAGTCGAACTGGCGATACCGGGAGAGGCCGGAGCCTGCGGGGATCAGCTTGCCGATGATGACATTCTCCTTCAGGCCCAGCAGATGATCCACTTTGCCCTTGATAGCCGCTTCCGTGAGAACCTTGGTGGTCTCCTGGAAGGACGCCGCGGACAGGAAGGACTCTGTCGCCAGCGAGGCCTTGGTGATGCCCATGATGAGCCGGGTGGCCACAGGGAGGCGCAGCTCCAGGCCGTCGTTGGTCTCGCCCGCATCGATCCGGGCCTGAACGGCCCGCTGGGCGTCCTTGAACTCAATGAGATCGACGGTGGACCCGCTGAGCAGGCTGGAATCCCCTGCATCCTCCACGCGGACCTTACGCATCATCTGCCGGGCAATGACCTCGATGTGCTTGTCGTTGATATCAACGCCCTGCTGACGATAGGGTTTCTGCACCTCTTGGATAAGGTAGTTGTACACCGCATGGATGCCGCGGATCCGCAGCACATCGGCGGGATATAGAGCGCCGTCGGTGAGCATATCGCCCTTCTGGACGGTGTCGCCGTCCTTCACCCGCAGGCCGGAATTGTGGGCCAGCGCATAGGAGACCACTTCCCCGTCGTCGGCGGTGATGGTAACGTTGACCATACCGCCCCGTTTGGCGTCCTCCATGGTGACCTTGCCGCTGATCTCCGCCAGTTGGGCCATCTTCTTGGGTCTGCGGCCCTCGAAGAGCTCCTCGACACGGGGAAGACCCTGGGTGATATCGCCGCCGGCCACACCGCCGGTGTGGAAGGTTCGCATGGTGAGCTGGGTGCCGGGCTCTCCGATGGACTGGGCCGCGATGATCCCCACGGCCTCCCCCTCGCCCACAGGCTCGCCGATGGCCAAGTTGATGCCGTAGCATTTGGAGCACACGCCGCTTCTCGCCTCACAGGTGAGAACGGAGCGGATCATGACCTCATGGATGCCGTGGGCCTCCAGGCGCTCGGCATCGTCAGCGGTCATCATAGTGTCGTGGTCAATGAGGACCTCGCCGGTCTGCGGGTCCACAATGTCCTCCACGGGATAGCGACCCTTCAGGCGTTCACCGAAGGTCTCGATGACCTGACCGTTCTCCACGATCTCAGAAACCAGGATGCCGTCGTGAGTGCCGCAGTCATGCTCGCGGATAATGACCTCCTGGGATACGTCCACCAGACGGCGGGTCAGATAACCGGAGTCAGCGGTCCGCAGTGCCGTATCGGCCAGACCCTTTCGGGCGCCTCGGCTGGAGATGAAGTATTCCAGTACGGAGAGTCCTTCACGGAAGTTGGCCTTAATGGGGATCTCGATGGTGCGGCCGGAGGTATCGGCCATCAGGCCACGCATGCCAGCCAGCTGGCGGATCTGCGCGGTGGAACCACGGGCGCCGGAGTCTGCCATCATCCAGATAGGGTTGTAGCGGTCCAGTCCGGCCATTAGGGCGTCAGTGACATCCTTGGTGGTCTTCTCCCACGCCTCGACCACCAGACGATAACGTTCGTCGTTGGTGAGGAAGCCCCGCTTATACTGGCGTTCGATCTTGACGATCTCCTTTTCAGTGGCGGCGATGAGCTCCTTCTTCTTCTCCGGCACGGTCATGTCGGAGATGGAGACGGTAAGGGCGCCCCGGGTGGAGAATTTATAGCCTCTGGCCTTGATGGTATCCAAAACGCCGGCGGACACGGTAAAGCCGTGCTTGGTGATACACTTGTCGATAATCTTGCCCAGCTGCTTCTTGCCGGTGATGAAATTGATTTCGGGGTCGAACATGGCCTCGGGGTCGGTGCGGTCCACAAAGCCCAGATCCTGGGGGATGCCCTCATTGAAGATCAGACGGCCCACGGTGGTGCGCACCAGTTTGTGGCGGAGCTCACCGTCCACCTCAACGGAACGGCGGACCAGGATAGGCACATGGAGGTCCAGCTCCCCCTCATCATAGGCCAGGCGGGCCTCCCCATCGTCGGAGTAGACGCGGTAGATCTCCTGGGGCAGCTCGCCGTCGGGGGTCTCGACACAGATCCCGGCATAGGTGGGGATATCGTCCGGCTTCCCGGGATTTTTCACCCAGACCTTGTCGTCGCTCCCGACCTCGCCGGCGGCCAGGGCGGCCTTCACCGCCGCCACGTCGTCATAGGCAAAGTCGTGGTATTCATACCGCTCGTAGGTGAGGTAGTAGGAGCCCAGCACCATGTCCTGTGTGGGCACGGTGACGGGGCCGCCGTCCTGGGGCCGCAGCAGGTTGTTGGCGGAAAGCATCAGGATGCGGGCCTCGGCCTGCGCCTCGGCGGACAGGGGCACGTGAACGGCCATCTGATCTCCGTCGAAGTCGGCGTTAAAGGCGGTACACACCAGGGGGTGTAGCTTGATGGCCCGGCCCTCTACCAGCACCGGCTCAAAAGCCTGGATACCCAGCCGGTGGAGCGTAGGGGCGCGGTTGAGCATCACCGGATGCTCCTTGATGACAAAGTCCAGGGCGTCCCAGACCTCCGGACGGCCTTTGTCCACCATCTTTTTGGCTGACTTGATGTTATTGGCCAGGCCGTCCTCCACCAGCTTCTTCATGACAAAGGGGCGGAAAAGCTCAATGGCCATCTCCTTGGGAAGGCCGCACTGATAGATCTTCAGCTCGGGCCCGACCACAATGACGGAACGGCCGGAGTAGTCCACGCGCTTGCCCAGCAGGTTCTGACGGAACCGCCCCTGCTTGCCCTTGAGCATATCGCTGAGGGACTTGAGGGCCCGGTTGTTGGCGCCGGTCACGGCGCGGCCGCGGCGGCCGTTGTCGATGAGGGCGTCCACCGCCTCCTGGAGCATCCGCTTCTCGTTGCGGACAATGATGTCCGGGGCATTGAGCTGGATGAGGCGCTTGAGGCGGTTGTTGCGGTTGATGACCCGGCGGTAGAGGTCGTTGAGGTCGGAGGTGGCGAAGCGGCCACCGTCAAGCTGCACCATGGGGCGCAGCTCGGGGGGGATGACGGGCAGCACGTCGATGATCATCCACTCAGGCTTGTTGCCGGAGATACGGAAGGCGTCGACGACCTCCAGGCGCTTGACGATCCGGGCTTTTTTCTGTCCGGAGGCGTCCTTGAGTTCCGCCCGGAGGGATTCGGAGAGCGCCTCCAGATCGATGTCCTGGAGCAACTTCTTTACGGCCTCCGCGCCCATACCGGCCTCGAAGTCGTCCTCATACTTCTCCCGCATATCACGATATTCCTTTTCCGTGAGGATCTGGTTCTTGGCCAGAGGGGAGAAGCCGGGATCTGTAACGATATAGGCGGCAAAATAGAGGACCTTCTCCAGAATGCGGGGGCTGATGTCCAGCAGCAGTCCCATCCGGGAGGGGATGCCCTTAAAATACCAGATGTGGGACACCGGAGCGGCCAGCTCGATATGGCCCATGCGCTCCCGGCGCACCTTGGCCCGGGTGACCTCCACGCCGCAGCGGTCGCAGATCTTACCCTTGTAGCGGATCTTCTTATACTTACCGCAGTGGCACTCCCAGTCCTTAGTGGGCCCAAATATCCGCTCGCAGAACAGACCGTCCCGCTCGGGCTTCAGGGTCCGGTAATTGATGGTCTCCGGCTTTTTGACCTCGCCGTAAGACCATTCCAGAATCTTTTCCGGGGAGGCGATGCCAATCTGGATGGCGTCAAACTCAGCGTAGCTCATATATGATCATCCTCCCTTTCTCAGTCCAAATCACCGTCGTCGGTACTGTCGTCCAAGACGATCTCTTCCTCGAATCCGACGTCCTCATCGGCGTCGTCAGTGTCGTCGGCCGCCGCCAGGTCGTCATCGTCACTGCCCTCCTTGAGCGTAAAGCCGGCCGCGGCGAAATCGGACTCACCGCCGGCGTTATAGCCGTAGAAGTCGTCGTCCCGGATACGGTCAGGCTGGTAGGTGTCCTCATCGTCGTCCTTGAGCTCGATCTCCTCGCCCTTGGCGTCCAGCACCTTGATGTCCAGGCACAGTGCCTGAAGCTCCTTGACCAACACTTTGAAGGACTCGGGCACACCGGGCTTGGGCACGTTATGGCCCTTGACGATGGACTCATAGGTCCGGACACGGCCGGTCACATCGTCGGACTTGACGGTAAGGATCTCCTGGAGCGTGTAGGCCGCGCCATAGGCCTCCAGGGCCCAGACCTCCATCTCGCCGAAGCGCTGTCCGCCGAACTGGGCCTTGCCGCCCAAGGGCTGCTGAGTGACCAGGCTGTAGGGGCCGGTGGACCGGGCGTGGATCTTGTCGTCTACCAGGTGATGGAGCTTGAGGAAGTAGACGTAGCCCACGGTGACGCGATTGTCAAACCGCTCGCCGGTGCGTCCGTCATAAAGCCAGCTCTTACCGTCCTTGGCAAGGCCGGCCGCAGTGAGCGTGGCCTCGATCTCGGGCTCGTTGGCACCATTGAAGATGGGTGTGGCCACCTTCCAGCCCAGGGCCTTGGCCGCATAGCCTAGGTGGACCTCCAGCACCTGCCCGATGTTCATACGGGAGGGCACGCCCAGGGGATTGAGGACGATGTCCAGCGGCGTACCGTCGGGCAGGAAGGGCATATCCTCCTGGGGCAGGATGCGGGAGACGACGCCCTTATTGCCGTGGCGGCCGGCCATTTTGTCGCCCACGCTGATCTTACGCTTCTGGGCAATATAGACACGGACCACTTCGTTGACACCGGGAGAGAGCTCGTCGCCGTTCTCCCGGGTGAACACCTTCACGTCCACGATGATGCCGCTCTCTCCGTGGGGGACCTTCAGGGAGGTGTCACGGACCTCGCGGGCCTTCTCGCCGAAAATGGCGCGGAGGAGCCGCTCCTCGGCGGTGAGGTCGGTCTCGCCCTTGGGCGTGACCTTGCCCACCAGGATATCGCCGGCACGGACCTCGGCGCCCACGCGGATGATGCCTCGCTCGTCCAGATCCTTCAGCGCATCCTCGCCCACGTTGGGGATATCCCGGGTAATCTCCTCGGGCCCCAGCTTGGTGTCCCGGGACTCGGTCTCATACTCTTCGATATGGATGGAGGTGAACACGTCCTCCTTGACCATACGCTCGTTGAGCAGGATGGCGTCCTCGTAGTTGTAGCCCTCCCACGTCATAAAGCCCATAAGGATGTTCTTGCCCAGCGCGATCTCTCCCTGACTGGTGGAGGGGCCGTCCACCAGGACATCCCCCTTCTCCACCCGCTGTCCGGCGGTGACGATGGGCCGCTGATTGATACAGGTGGTGTGGTTGGAGCGCATGAACTTGGTCAGCTTGTAGTCCACCACCCGACCATCGTCGTAACGGACGGTGATATACTGGGCGGAAACCTTGGTGACCTCACCGTCGCCCTCCGCCAGAATGACCACACCGGAATCGATGCAGTTTTTGTGCTCCTGGCCGGTGGCCACGATGGGGGCCTCGGTGGTGAGCAGAGGCACGGCCTGCCGCTGCATGTTGGCGCCCATCAGGGCGCGGTTGGCATCGTCATTCTCCAGGAAGGGGATCATGGCGGTAGCCACGGAGACCATCATCTTGGGGGAGACGTCGATATAGTCCACATGGTCGCGGTCCACCTCGATGATCTCATTGCGGTGGCGGCAGGTGATACGGTCATGCAGCAGATGATTGCTCTCGTCCACGGGCTCGGTGGCCTGGGCGATGATATATTCATCCTCCACATCGGCGGTCATATATTCGATTTCATCGGTAAGGCAGCCGGTCTCCTTGTCCACCTTGCGGTAGGGGGTCTCAATAAAGCCGTACCGGTTGATGCGGGCATAGGAGGCCAGATAGGAAATGAGGCCGATATTGGGTCCTTCGGGCGTCTCAATGGGACACAGCCGGCCGTAATGGCTGTAGTGGACGTCCCGGACATCGAAGGAGGCGCGGTCACGGGACAGACCGCCGGGGCCCAGGGCGGACATACGCCGCTTGTGGGTGAGCTCCGCCAGAGGGTTGGTCTGATCCATAAACTGGCTCAGAGGGGAGGAGCCGAAGAACTCCTTGATGGACGCAGTGACCGGGCGAATATTGATGAGGCTCTGGGGGGTGACAATATCCAGATCCTGGATGGTCATGCGCTCACGGATCACGCGCTCCATGCGGCTGAACCCGATGCGGAACTGATTCTGGAGCAGCTCGCCTACGCAGCGCAGGCGGCGGTTCCCCAGGTGGTCGATGTCGTCGTGGGTACCCACGCCATGGGCCAGACAGTTGAGGTAGTTGATGGAGGCCATGATGTCCTCCACAAAGATGTGCTTGGGCACCAGGTCGTCCACCCGATCCCGGACGGCCTCCTTCAGGCCCTCTTCATCCCCCTCATACTGCTCCAGGAGCTCCCGGAGCAGGGGGAAGTACACTTTTTCGGTCACGCCGCACTCGGCGGGGTCGAAGGGAAGGAAGCCCTTGGCGTCCACCATATCATTGGAAAACACCTTGATAAGAGTGCCCTCCAGGTCGATCACAGCCTCATTGACGCCCTTGGCCTCGATCTCACGGGCCCGTTCCCGGGTCAGGACCTCACCGGACTCGGCAATGATCTCGCCCGTCATGGGATCGGCAATGGGCTGGGCCAGCTTCTGGCCGTTCAGGCGGCCCCAGATGGCCAGCTTTTTATTGAATTTATAGCGGCCCACAGCAGAGAGATCGTACCGCCGGGGATCAAAGAACAGCGCATTCAGAAGGGATTCCGAGGAATCCACCGTGGGGGGCTCGCCGGGGCGGAGCTTACGGTAGATCTCCAGGAGGGCCTCCTCCCGGCTCTTACAGGTGTCCTTCTCCATCGTGGCCAGGATGCGGGGGTCCTCACCGAACATATCGATGATCTCCGCATCGGTCCGGGGGCCTACCGCACGGATGAGGCAGGTGATGGGCAGCTTTCTGTTCTTGTCGATCCTCACATAGAAGATGTCGGACAGATCCGTCTCATACTCCAGCCACGCGCCGCGGTAGGGGATGACAGTGGTGCCGAAGGTCACATTGCCCGCCTTGTCCTCGTTTCGGGCAAAGTACACGCCGGGGGAGCGGACGATCTGGGAGACGATGACCCGCTCGGCGCCGTTGATGACAAAGGAACCGGAATCGGTCATGAGGGGGAAATCTCCCATAAAGATCTCCTGCTCCTTGATCTCCTCGGTCTCCTTGTTCCGCAGACGGACCCGCACCTTGATGGGGGCGGCATAGGTGGCGTCCCTGGCCTTGCACTCCTCCACATCGTACTTGGGGGCCTCATCCATTTTATAGTCGATAAAGGAGAGCTCCAGGTTGCCCGCATAGTCGGTGATGGCGGCCACATCCTTAAAGACCTCGCGCAGGCCGGTGTCCAAAAACCACTGATAGGATTTCTTCTGGACCTCCAGCAGGTTGGGCATGTCCAGGATCTCTGCGTGGCGGGCATAGCTCTTGCGCAGGGTCTTGCCGTAGTGTACGTCCTTGACCATGCCGTTCAGCTTGTCGTTGACCATTCCGAAAATCACACTCCGTTTTCTCGCATTCGGCGCCGAAAAGCCCTGATATTTCGGCTATCTTCTCATCTTCAGCAGGCCACTTCTCGTCGAATTGGCCAAAAACGCCGGTCTCGGATTTTATGACACGCCCGGCTGCGTTGTCTCCTTGTTTTTCGTTCCCTCTTGCGCAGGACCGTCAGAACTGCTATACTGAATACACCGTGGGAGGGTCTCTGCAGAGGATACTGGATGTACGAAAGCATTTCAGTATACCATGTAGATTTTTCCGCGTCAAGTCTTTTTGTGTCGAAGTTCGGAGTGATCCGGACTTTTTTCTTTCTTCCCGACAACGAGGTGAACGCTATGTCCCGCTCCCATCCCCTGCAATCCCAACTCTTTCCCCCGTATGCGGCCGCGCTCTGCGGCGGCGCGGGGCTCTTGCTCCTCCTTCTGGCCCTGTGCAGGACCGCCGGCCTCAGCGATGCCCCCTCCCGCCTTCCCGTGGGGCTGTGCCTTGTCCTGCTGTGTGCGTTGGCGGCAGGGCTTCTTTTTTATGAGGACAGGAGACCCGGTGCCGCACTGTTCTCCCTTCTTCCCATCGGACTTGCTCTTTTTCTCCGCGCCCTCTGCCTGGAGCATATGACCTACGACTATCAGGACTTTCTCTCCGGCTGGGCCTCCTTCTTCCGGGAAAACGGCGGCTGGGCGGCAGTGGCGCTGCCCAAGGGGAACTACAACGTCCCCTATCTCTACTTTCTGGCCGCCATCTCCTATCTCCCGGTGCGCGATCTCTACCTGATCAAACTCTTTTCCATGCTCTTCGACGTGCTGCTTGCCTGGGGAGGCTACCGGCTGGTGCATCGTCTGTCCGTTCCGGGCAGTTACCGCCCTTGTGCCGCCTTCTGTATTCTGCTGCTGCTTCCCACCGTGGTACTCAACGGTGCCTATTGGGCCCAGTGTGACTCCATCTACGGCGCGCTGTGCCTCCATGCCCTCTCCTCCGCCCTGGACCGGCGCCCTGTGGGCTCCGTGGTTCTGCTGGCGCTGGCCTTCTCCTTCAAGCTTCAGACCGTCTTTCTTGTGCCGTTGTGGGGCGCACTGTGGTTTGCCGGACGGGTACGGTTCCGGGACCTGCTCCTTTTCCCCGCCACCTATGTCCTCACCATCGTCCCCGCTCTTTTTCTAGGGAAACCACTGGGGGATATTCTGGGCGTCTATTTTGGACAGGCGGCGGAATACAGCGACTATTTGACGCTGAACGCGCCCTCGCTCTATGCGCTCATCCCTTACGGCGCGGAGGTGGACACCACCCTTGCCGCTCGTCTGGGCATCCTGGCCGCTTTCCTGTTTACCGTCGGCATTCTTCTCTGGCTGCTGCTTCGCCGGGACCGTCTGACGGACCGTGCTCTGTTTACCGCGGGCGCGGCCTTTGCCGTCGGCATCCCCCTGTTGCTTCCCCATATGCACGACCGCTATTTCTTTCTTGCGGATACGATCACCCTCTGCTGGGCCTGCCTGGACCGCCGCCGGGGAATCCCCGCAGCCATTCTGGTGCAGATCGCCTCTCTGGGCGCCTACCACGCCTATCTCATGCTGCGCTATGCCTTTCCCATGGCTTGGGGCTCGCTGATGCTCCTCGCCACCCTGATCTGGACCCTTTTCTGCCTGTATCAGGAGTGGAGACACGGAGAAGGCGGGCCTGTAAGGCGCCGCCGTCCCCCTGCCGTGTGACCGGCACGGCTCCATACCGCATCTCGCGGGGAGGGCCGTGCCCCCTCCCCGTCCTTTTCTCCAATGCCGTTTACTTTCCCGGGTCTCTGCCCCGGGAAAGTCCTCACTCCGCTCGCCGAATGCCTGCCGCCGCAGGCCGCAAGAGATCCCTAACATACAGGTTTTTCGACAGGCCAAGAGATTACCGCCCCACATGCTCTGAATGAGCATGTGGGGCGGTAATCTCTGTTTTTAAGAATTCTTTCAGAATTTCGAAACCACTTGTCACGTTTTACCGTCTATAATCGATGTAAGGGTAGAAAGCCCCCTACGGCGCATCCATAATTTTGGAGTTTGGAAGGAGTCTTTTCCATGCAAACAAAGCTGTTGTCCCGTTTCCTGTCCGTCTTGCTGGTCCTGGCCCTGACGGCGGGCCTGGTGCCTGCGGCCTGGGCCGCCGGGGGCGTCCCTTCGGAATCCGGCAGAGGCAGCAGCGACTGGTCGCTGTTCCCCTCCGCCCGCGTGGACGGGGTCACCCTGGACCGGGATTCTCTCTCTCTGGAGGTGGGGAGCCACGAGACCCTCCATGCCACGGTCTCTCCTTCCAGTGCCTTCGCTCAGGATCTCTCCTGGTACAGCAGCAACACTGGTGTGGCCGAGGTCTCAAACGGCAGAGTGACCGCCCTCTCACCCGGGGAGGCCGACATCACCGTCACCACCGATGACGGAGGCTTCACCGCCTCCTGCCATGTGATTGTCACCGCCGCCGTTCCGGTTACCGGCGTTCGTCTGGACCGCACTGAGCTCACGCTGACCAAGGATGGAGAAAGCGCGACCCTCAAGGCCATGGTCTCCCCCCCTGACGCCGCCAATCAGAACGTCTTTTGGACGGTGGACGATTCCGGCGTCATCTCGGTGGACCAGTCCGGCAAAGTAACCGCCGTGGGCAACGGCGTCGGCACTGTCACCGTCACAACTGCCGACGGCGGGTTCACCGCCTACTGTACCGTCCGGGTGCAGTTTCCCTCTGCACCTCCCACCCTCTCTCTGAATAAAACCTCCCTGTCTCTCACCACGGGGAGCAGTGAAACGCTGTCGGCCACCACCGCGCCCGAGGGGACCCGGGTGAGCTGGAGCTCCAGCAACAGCAAGGTCGCCTCTGTGGATCAATCCGGCAAAGTGACCGCCGTGGGTACGGGAACCGCCACCATCACCGCCATACCGGAGGGCGGCGCGGGAGCTACCTGCGCCGTCACCGTCAGCGATCCGTCCTACCTCACACTCAGCAAAACCGAGCTCTCCGTCATGTTCGGCAAAACCTCTTCCCTCTCGGTAAGCAATCTCCCCGATGGGGCCAGCGTCTCCTGGTCCGCCGATGAGAAGAACATCGTATCGCTGAGTCCCAGCGGCACGGGCAACGCCAACTGTACCGTCAAGGGCGTCACAGCCGGAAAGAGCGTCACCGTCACCGCCGTGGTCACAGACCGCCGCGGCAATCGGCTGGCCGCCCCCGCCTGCACTGTCACCGTCACCGCCGCCTCAGCCCCCGACATCACCAGCTCCGTGGCCTCCGGCGGCTCTGTTACCTTTGATGAGTCCAAGTTTAACAGCGCATGTACCGAGGTCTACGGAAACAAGCTCAACTATGTGACCTTCACGCTCCCCTCCTCCAGCCGCGGCACGCTCTACTATAACTACTCCAACGGGACCTACGACCAGAAGGTTTCGGAGTCCACCAAATATTACTATGGAGGCGGCGTCTTTAAATCCGCTCTGTCCAAGGTCTCCTTTGTCGCAGAGCCCGACTATTCCGGCAAAGTCACCATTTCTTACTCCGCCGTAGATACTTCTGGTTACAGCTATACCGGTGCCGTGGCCATTACCGTAAGCGAGCCCACCGGCAGCATCGAATTTTCCGGCGCCCAAAATGAGGTCATTCCCTTTGACGCCGGCGATTTCAACGCGCTCTCCAAGGAGATCACCGGCTATGGCCTGGACTATGTGCACTTCACGCTCCCCTCTTCTGGAAAAGGCACTCTCTATTACCGCTATGACAACGGCGACTATGATAAGAAAGTTTCCTCTTCCGCTGCTTACTATTATGACGACTCCCCTTATCTGGAGGACGTGAGCTTCGTCCCCGCCAGAAACTGGTCCGGCACACTGACCATTTCCTTTACGGCTCGGGATACCAAACGAAACACTTTCTCCGGCACCATTGAGATCACCGTAAGCAGGACCGCTGACGATATTATGTACTCCGTGGACCGAAACGGCTCCGTTGCCTTTGACGCCGGCGATTTCAACAGCTTCAGCAAAAGTGCCACCGGCTCCAGCCTGGACTATGTGGAATTTACCCTGCCTTCCAGCAACAAGGGCACCCTTTACTACAACTATGACGACGGCGACTATGATGAGAAGGTCTCGTCCTCCAAGCGCTACTACCGCAACCAGCGCCCCTATCTGGAAAACATTACGTTTGTTCCGGCCAGGAACTATACCGGCACCGTGTCTATCCCCTTCCAGGGCTCCAGTGCAGACAGCGACAGCTTCTCCGGCACCATCCGGGTCACCGTGGGCGGCGGAGACAGCGGCGACATCGAATACTCTGCCGCAGTAAATTCTCCCATCACCCTCTCTTCAGACGATTTCAATGATTACTGCAAGGATGAGACCGGAAAATCCCTGAGCTATGTCCAGTTTACGCTTCCCGCTACCAGCAGGGGTATCCTGTACTACGGCTACGATGATGGTGACTATGACAAGAAGGTCTCCGCTTCCACCGAGTATTTCCTCTCCAAGAGCCCCTATCTGGAACAGGTCACCTTCGTCCCCGCCAAGAACTATACCGGCACCGTAATAATCGACTTTACTGGCGAGAGCACAGGCGGAAAAGCCTTCTCCGGCAGTCTCCTTCTCTCATTCGCCACCGTTAAGGATCCCGGTGTGATCTACTATACCACTGATGCACAGGAGGTGACATTCCGCTCCAGCGATTTCAGCAGTGCCTGCGACAAGCGGGGCGGCGCCGGTCTCGCCTCCGTGGTATTCCAGCTCCCTCCCGAGAGTGCCGGGCGGCTTTACTACAACTATGGCAGCCCCACCTCCTATGGCGGCTTGGTGGATGACGATACTGCGTATGAAGTTGACGGCAGCCCCTCCATCAGCAGGATCTCTTTCGTTCCGAAAGCGGGCTTTTCCGGCACAGTGACCATCGCCTATACCGGTACTGACGAGAGCGGCTCCACCTACACTGGCTATGTACAGATCGGCGTGACCCCCTCCAGTTCCTCCTCCTACTTCACCGATATGGGGCGCTACAGTTGGGCTGCCGAGTCCGTGGACTACCTCTACGAAAATGGGATCACCACCGGCGTAGGCGCCACCACCTACCATCCAGATGGGCTCATCACCCGCGGCGATTTCGTTCTGATGCTCTCCCGCGCCTTCCGCTTTTCCGTCTCCGGCGGCGATAACTTCAAGGATGTGCCTGCGGAGAGCTATTACGCCCAGGCCATCTCCTCTGCCAAGGCACTGGGGATCGCACAGGGCGGCAGTGACGGAAGATTTAACCCCTCCGCCTCCCTTACCCGCGAGGATGCCATGGTCCTTCTCCAGAGAACGCTGAACCGTACCGGCCACGGCATCGATGACGCCTCTGCCTCTTATCTGAACCGCTTTTCTGATGGAAAGTCGGTCTCCAGCTATGCACAGGGCTCTGTGGCAGCACTGGTTCAGGCCGGTGTAATCCAGGGCGATGACGCTGGGAATCTCAACCCCAAGGGCTCTCTGACTAGGGCTGAGATGGCCGTTATCCTTCATAGAGTCCTGACCCTGTAATTCCATCCTGCATCACTGCAGGTTTTCCGACGTTCTCATGCAAAAGCAGAGAAAGCCGCCTAGTCCTCTGAGGCTGGGCGGCTTTTCTATTATTCAACAGCTTATCTCGCGTTTATAGGATCCGGTTCAGCGCAGGGCGGCCCGTCTCCGCCGCCAGCGTCCTACGGCCCGACCGAGGTAAGCCGGCGTCACAAAGTGGTACGCCCCCCGCCGCCACCCCAGCAACACCAGTCTCGCCATAAGCCAGTAGTACCGCAGCATAAAGACCCGTCGGCCCATATGTACCGGCTCGAGCAGCAAATGGGCCAGATCCCATTGTCTCAGATCGTTGGAGAGGAGCTCCCCTTTTTTCCGCTCATAAAGGGGCGTGGGCGGAATGGGCGTGAGGACCTGCACAGACGTGTATCGCAGCCCGTGCTCTTTGGCCCAGCGATAGAGCGCCTGAAAATCAGCCGCAGTGAAATCCGGGTCGGCCAGCAGGAGCCCCATGCAGTCCGCACCGCACGCGTTCAGGACTTGGAGGCATGCCTCATTTATCTCCCGTGTGGTCCCTTTGTTCCATGCCTCCAGGCGCTGATCCCGAATCCCCTCCAGGCCTACCAGAAAAAGCCGAAATCCACACCGGCACAGCCGGGCCGTCAGCGCCGGATGTCCTGCGATAAAATCCGCCCGCCCGTAGCACAAAAATGTTTTTCGGATGCCCCGCTCCTCCAGTGCGTCCAGGAAAGCCTCCACGCGGGTCTCCTCCAGCAGGAAGTCGGAGTCCACGATAAATACCGTGTCCCCCGGTACCTCCTCCAACTCCTCCATGACAAGCTCCAGCCTGCGGGGCTGATACCGTCCGCCGTGGAGGTTTCGCCCATAGCAGAACTCGCATCGGAAGGGACAGGAGACCGCCGTCTTGAGCGTGGAGAGCCTCGCAAAATCCAGATAGCGGAACCAGTCCGCCCGCTCCGCCCATCCGCTCCGGTCCGGCCGGGGAAGTGTGTCGATGTCGCAGGGCTCGTAGGGTGTCTCCACAAACCTGCCGCCCTCCCTGCGGCACAGTCCCGGAATCCCTATGGGCATCTCCCCCCGGTCCAGCGCCTCCAACAGGCTCCGGAACCAGTCCGCCGACTCCGTACGGAACACATAGTCCACCCCCGGCCAGCAGAGACGGCGATAATTGAGCTGGGCGTGGACGCCCCCCACGATTACGGTGCAGGCCGGGCGCGCCCTCTTTGTCAGCCTGATATACTCCGCCATCTCCCGCTCCTGGGTGAGATAGCCGGTAAGCGCCATCACATCGGGCCGAAACGCGAGAAGCACGTCAGTGAACCGCCGCTCCTCCGTAATGCCGTCATAGAGCTCTGTTCTTCCCACTTGACGACAAACCGGTAACAGGGTCTCCAGCTCCAGCGGTTCACATGTAATGCCGCCGAACGCCGTCATCAGATCCATTCTTCGGGGACGAACCAACAGAATTCGCACCAAAAACCCCTCCGTTTCCCGTTTATTCTACCCCTCAGAACCGTTTTGCACAAGATATTGTTGCCATATGGCTTCACTTTACAAATTATTCACATTTTCCATCTCTTCCAGGGTTGACGGGGCGGAAACAATGTGTTACAATTTGGTTACAATTTTTAATTCTTTCTTTAGGAGGCACATAATGGCCGAAGAAAAAATTCCCCTTAGCTACAAAGGACATCCTCTGCGCCGCAAGGAGAATCTCATCTACTACGGCAGCATGGCTGACAAATATATCATCATGCTTCAGGTCATGGAGACAAAGAAGGTGGACGACTTGGACGTGGCCACCAAGGTGGCCGTTCAGCTCCAGCTCACCGATCCCGATCTCAAAAGCCGGGACCGCGTGGTCAAGAAAACGGAAAAGGACAGCCTGTACGCCGCTATGGACGTGGCCTCCGTCTGGCTGGAACGGATGCTCAACAGCAAATGATCGCCCCCTGATATAGAGAAAAAGATGGAGGTCCTCACCGATGATAAAGCCATCTCACCTGCTGCGTGCAGCCGTGCTTGGTACTGTATTCACCGCAATGTTTACCGTCGGCGCTTCCGCCGCCACCTTGGGTGCCGGCACCGTCACGGCTGACGCGCTTCGCCTGCGGGATACCCCCGCCGCAGAGGGAGAGATCCTCGCCACCGCATCCGGCGGCACCAGCGTCGTGGTGCTGGAGGACACCGGTAACGGTTGGTACAAGGTCAACTTCAATACCGTCGAGGGGTATATGTCCAGCGAGTACCTCACTGTCTCCACCACCGCCGATGCTGCGCTTGGTTACGGACTGGTGGATACCGACGGCTCCTCCCTGAACATGCGTGCCGCTGCAGGTACCAACTACGACACCGTGGCCTCCATTCCCGGCGGTACTGTTTTGGAACTGGAGGGCGTGGATAACGGCTGGTATAAAGTTACATATTCTGGAAAGACCGGTTACGTAAGCAGCGACTATATCACCATTACCACTGAGCCCGATGTGACTGAAACAGCCAGCAGCGATTTGGGTGCGCAGATCGTGGCCTACGCAGAGGAGTATCTGGGAACCCCTTATGTGCTGGGCGGCAACGGCCCCAATCAGTTCGACTGCTCCGGGTTCACCAAGTACGTATACTCCCATTTCGGCTACACCCTCAACCGCACTGCCACCGACCAGCTCCAGAATGGCGTATCCGTCAGCAAAGACGAGCTTCAGCCGGGCGATTTGGTATTTTTCAAATATCGCACCAGCAAACCCGTCTCCCATGTGGGGATTTATATCGGAAACGGTGAGTTCATCCACGCCTCTACCAACCGCTATGTGGTCCAGATCGACCAGATGGAAAGCGGTCACTACGCCAACGTCTATGTGTACGCCCGGCGCATCATTGGCTGAGCCTACAGGCGTTCTTTCAAAACCAGATACAATGGTGTACGGGAGACTGCGCTTCCGTACACCATTTCTTTTTTGAGGCGCGGACTGCTCCACTTCTGCTGCAAAATTTTTATAGGGAGGTGTGAGGGATGGGATCTCCGCCGCACAGTCGCGTGCTGGGGCACATTCTTGCTCTTTTTGTTACCGTGGTCTGGGGCACCACTCTGATTTCCAGCAAGATCCTTCTCCGCGCCTTTACCCCTCTGGAAATCATGACCTTCCGCTTCCTCATCGCCTGGGCGGTACTCTTTTGCCTCTCCCCCAGACTCTTGCGCCCGCAGGACTTCCGCTCAGAGCTTCCCTTCGCGGCGGCGGGTGTCAGCGGCCTGACCCTATATTTTCTCCTGGAAAATACCGCGCTGCGGTATACGCTTGCCTCCAATGTGGGGATCATCATTTCCGCCGCCCCCATGTTCGCCGCCCTCCTGCTGTGGCTGTGCCGCCGTGGCCCCAGACCGAGGGCCGTTTTCTTTGCCGGCTTTGCCATCGCGCTCACTGGAATCGCTCTCATCTCCCTGTCGGGAGGCGAAAGCCTGGAGCTCAATCCTCTTGGGGACCTGCTGACCCTCGGCGCCGCGCTGTGCTGGGGAGCCTACGGAGTGTGTCTGGAGTTCGCCTCCTCCTCCGGTCTCAACCAGCTCCAGTGCACCCGCAAGGTCTTTTTTTGGGGCCTTGCGACCCTTCTTCCGCTCCTTCCCATCCTCCATCCCGACTACTCCCTATCCCGCTTTTCTGACCCTTCCATGCTTTTCAATATACTTTATCTGGGTTTGGTCGCCTCTGCGCTGTGCTTTGTCTGTTGGAATAAAGCCATGGTCCTCATTGGTACCGTGGCCACCAATGTATATATCTACCTTACCCCTGTGGTCACCTTGATTGCCTCCGCCCTCATTTTGGGGGAGCCTGTCCGTCCGCAGGCCATCGGAGCCATCTTTCTCATTCTCCCGGGATTATGGCTCTCTCAACGACCAACCAGTTAAAAAACGGCGGACCGCATTAGCGGTCCGCCGTTTTTATCCTTCAAGTGTTACTCTTTGGTCCCATCATGGGCCAGAGGTTCCACCACCGGGGGCTCTTCATGAGGCACCTCGGTTTCCGGCACGTCACAACTGCACCCGCAGTCGCAGGTGGAGACCACCACATCATCGTCAATGTTGCCAGCAGCCTTCATCTCCGCAATCTTGGCCTTGTTCTCCTCGATCTTCTGTTTGGACGCGGTGATCTTCTCACACAGGGACATATAAGCCCCTTCGGGTGCCATGCCCCGCTCCGCATAATACAGCTTGCCCAGATCGATATAGGCTTTGCGGATGGCATCCTCTTCGGCGGAATTGGCGATGTTCAGCTTGGCGATGTCGGTGAGCTCTTTGGCTTTGGCGGCCCCCGCCTGCGCCAGGTCCAGCGCCTTGGATTTCAGCTCGTCAAAAGAAGTCATATGAAAAACCTCCTAAATTCGTTTTCTTTGGGATTCTGGTCTTATTCTATACCGCATCCTACTAAGGCGCAAGGGATTCTGTGCTGAATTAACCAAAATTTAACCAAATTTCAATATCAGTAACATCATTTTTGGCCGAATCCCCTGGTCGGAAAGGGGATGTATCAGTTTTATGACACGGAAAGGCGCCTCCCCTCTGTATAAAGCAAAAGCCGGACGTCCGCTCCCTGACGTCCGGCTTCGCCTAAGAAAAGAGGATACAATGAAAGGAAAGAAACTGTCTCTTGCGGGTATTATAATACCCGCAAGATGTTAAATGAAAAGGCTTCAGATATTACAGATCTATTAAATTTGGGGATATCTCTGTCATTTATCTGAAACCTGTATGGCACCCAAGGGCAAATGAGCTCACGCCTTTGGTTTCATCACCACATTGACCAGCTTGTTTTTGACTACGATGGTCTTAACCACCGTCATCGTCTCCAGCATCTTGGCCACCTTGTCCAGCGCCAGGGCGGCGTCCACGCAGGTCTGGTCATCGCTGTCCACGGGTACGCTGACGGTTCCCTTCAGCTTGCCGCCCACCTGAACGGCCAGGGTGACCTCGGCCTCAATGGTCTTGCTCTCGTCATATGCAGGCCAGGGCTGGCGACACGCCATGCCCCTCTCTGCGGCAAAGCCCAGGAGCTCCCACATCTCCTCTACCATATGGGGCGCGAAGGGAGAGAGCATCATCAGCAGCGCGCTCATATCTCCCTTGGAACAGCCATTGGCATAAAAATCGTTGACAAGAGACATCAGCGCGGCAATGGCAGTGTTGAACTTCATCGCCTCGATGTCGGAGGACACCTTCTTGATGGCCTTGTGAATAGCCAGCTCATTGACCGGCGTATAGTCCAAACTGTCCGTACAGGCATCCATCAGGTTCCATACCCGATCCAGGAATCGCTTGCAACCCTTGACCGCGTTGTCGCTCCAGGCGGCCGCCTTCTCAAAGTCCCCGATAAACATGATGTAAAGGCGCATGGTGTCCGCGCCGTACTGGGCCACTACGTCATTGGGATTGATGACGTTGCCGCGGCTCTTGGACATCTTCTCGCCGCCCTCGCCCAGAATCATGCCGTGGCTGGTGCGCTTCTGGTAGGGCTCCTTCGTGGGGACCACGCCGATATCATAGAGGAATTTGTGCCAGAACCGGGAGTAGAGGAGATGCAGCGTGGTATGCTCCATTCCTCCATTGTACCAATCCACCGGAGACCAATAGGCCATGGCCTCCTGGGAGGCCAGCGCCTTGTCGTTGCAGGGGTCCATATACCGCAGGAAATACCAGGAGGAACCGGCCCACTGCGGCATCGTATCCGTCTCCCGCCGGGCGGGGCCGCCACAGTGCGGACAGGTGGTGCTCACCCATTCCGTCATCTTGGAGAGGGGGCTTTCACCGTCGTCCGTGGGCTCATAGCTCTCCACATCCGGGAGGAGCAGGGGAAGCTGATCTTCGGGCAGGGGCTGCCAGCCGCATGTTTCGCAGTAGACCATGGGGATGGGCTCACCCCAGTAGCGCTGGCGGGAGAATACCCAGTCCCGGAGCTTGTAGTTGACCTTGGCCTTGCCGATGCCCTTCTCCTCCAGCCACTTGGTAATGACTGGAATGGCATCTTTGACGGTGAGCCCGTTCAGGAACTCGGAGTTCACCAGAATACCGGTCTCGTCCTTGGCGGTAAAAGCAGCCTTCTGCACATCCTCGCCGCCGGATACCACCTCAATGATCTCACAGCCAAACTTCTTGGCGAATTCCCAGTCGCGGTCATCGTGGGCGGGCACCGCCATAATGGCGCCGGTACCGTAGGTTGCCAGGACATAGTCGGAGATGAAAATCGGGATTTCTCTTCCATTCACGGGGTTGACACCCTTCACACCATCCAGACATACGCCGGTCTTTTCCTTATTGAGCTCGGTGCGCTCCAAATCGGACTTGGATGCCGCAGCCGCCTGATAGGCCTTCACCTCGTCGGCATTGCCCAGCAGGGGCATCCACTTCTTGAGCAGCTCATGCTCTGGGGAGAGCACCATATAGGTGGCGCCGAAAAGGGTATCCGGCCGGGTGGTAAACACCACGATGTCGTCTCCGGTGGTTGCCTTGAAAGCAACTTCCGCGCCAGTGGACCGGCCGATCCAGTTTTTCTGCTGGATCTTCACCCGCTCGATGAAGTCCAGCCCATCCAGGTCATCGATGAGCCGCTGGGCATATTCTGTGATTTTCAGCATCCACTGGCTCTTCTCTTTTCTTATGACAGGAGATCCGCAGCGCTCACATACCCCCTCCACCACCTCTTCGTTGGCCAACACGCACTTGCAGGAGGTGCACCAGTTCACGGGCATTGTCGTCTTATAGGCAAGGCCGTGCTTGTAAAGCTGAAGGAAGATCCACTGGGTCCACTTGTAGTAGGCCGGATCGGTGGTGTTGATCTCCCGGTCCCAGTCAAAGGAATAGCCCAGCATCTGGAGCTGCCTCCGGAAGTTCTGGATATTATCGTGCGTCACCTTGGCGGGATGGATGTGGTTTTTGATGGCGTAATTCTCTGTGGGCAGGCCAAAGGCGTCGTATCCCATGGGGAAAAGAACGTTATAGCCATCCATCCGGCGTTTGCGCGCCACCACGTCCATAGCGGTGTAGGGGCGGGCATGCCCCACATGGAGCCCCTGACCGGAGGGATAAGGGAACTCTACCAACGCATAGAATTTAGGTTTGTCGCTGCTGTGATTCTCGCAGTGGAAGGTCTTCTCTTCCAGCCATTTCTTCTGCCACTTGGGTTCGATGCTGGCAAAATCGTACTTCATCTTCTGCACTTCCTCGTATCTTATCGTCCGGCGGGCGCCGTTCCCGCCCACTGTTTCAATCTTTGATATTATACTCGAAAAGCGCAGATATTGCAAGCGAAACCCGGCCCTCCTTCCAGATCGGCTGCTTTTTCTTCCGCGCCGCGCTCACTCTCCGGGGCGTCTGCCGCCCCGGCACACCACCGGGATCAGCACGGCGGTACCCGCAACCACCAGGACCACCAGCACCGCCGCCAGGCCGGACACACCGCTGGAGGGAGCGGGCACAGGGTCCGCCGCCGGATAGTAGACCGTTTTCTCCGGCAACACCTCTGGGTCGGCGGCCAAATCCGTGTTGTCCGGGTCTGAGAGACAGACCCAGGTGTTTCTCCACCCATAGCAGTAGTTTACGAACCCCCACAGACGGCCCTCACCGTCTTCCCAGCATTGGGAAAATGCCTCGGCGGGCGTGACGTTTTCCCGGAACCACCGGGCGTCTGCCTCTGCCCAGGCGATCTTCCCGGAACCGGGATAGGTCCATAGCACCACATTCTCAATATCTGCGAAATTGGTATCCAGGGCACGGTCATAGGGTACAAACTCTCCCCCATGGACCTCTTCAAAGGAGAGGTAGTCGGCCACCGGGACACACTCGGAGAGCTCCACCCAGCCTCGGAGCTCCTCGCTATCCTCCTCCTCCACGGCCAGCCACGTCCCACGGTAGATCCACCTGCCGCGCAGGACCGCGCCGTTACCCACGGTCTCCCTTTGCCGAGATGATTTCGGGCTCTGATAGAGCGCAACATACCCCGCTTTTCCATTGGCCGTATAGCTTCGATCGAGGTATTCACATTCTTCCGCATGGGTACGGTAAAAATCGTCCGACGGCTCGATGAGCACATCGGCCGTTGCCGTGGTTCCCAACAGCAATAGGGTCAGAAGCAGCGCGCACCCTCGTTTCATGCAAAGACCTCCTCACAACAGTCGATTGATAACAACCCCCACTCCAAAAGAGAGGGCATTTGCGCTGAGAGACAGCAGCCAGGGGTGCCGGATCCGCAGTCCATACTTGGCATAATAGGCCCCCTCAATCATCACCACCGCTCCCTCCAGGACCAGGGTGACACCCCATCCGGGAAAAAGCTGGTGGAGCAGCACTGCCGCGGGATTGGTGAGCAGGTTCACCATCACCCCCAGGAGCAGATTCTGCCTCCGGAGCCCCCATAGGGCAGCCGCTGTCGTCTCCAGGAGCAAGGTAAGCGCCAGGGAAGCAGACAGAATCCCCAGCATATCCTCACCTTCTTTTCTGGGCCGTACATAGCCCATAGCACAGCAGTGGCAGAGATAGGATGGCCGTGGCGGCATAGACCTCCGGACCGGGCATTATCGGCTCCCAGCCCAGATGCGTGGGTAGCGCCCCCAGAAAAAGCCCAAAGGTAAGCACTCCAAACGCCAGCCCTTTGGCGCTGGGCAGCAGCTGGCCCGCCGCCCACAGAGTGAGAGGCATCGTCATTTGGAAGAGAAACACGCCCAAAAGCCCTATCGGCGCCCAATCGGACCCCAGAAAACAAAACGCCGAGAGTCCCAGCGTGATCGCTGCCGTCCGGCTGGTCCCAAATCGGTCCGCCGCCAGTCCGCCCGCCGTCTTTCCCAGTACCACGGCGCATGTCAACGGCGCCCCTAGCGCCCCTTTCCAGGGGAAGCGAAACAGAAAGCCGTTCCAGGAGCGCAGCACCACCACCAGCAGCAGGCATAGCAGCGCTGGAAGCCATTTCCCCCTCCCCTCCGGCAGGGCTGCCGGTGGGTTCTCCCGCCCCCGGCACCACAGGAGGATGAGCACAGCCGCGGCGACCAAGACGCCGCATACTGGCAGTGCAAGCGCCTCTGCCGCACCCCTGGCCGCAGCCCCGAGGAAAAGCCCCGCCGCTCCCGGCGAGACGAAAACTCCCAGCGGCCCCGCCTTTTCGCCGCTCCGGTTCATTGTATCCAGTCCGCCTCCCACGTGAAAGAGGGCGTTCCCCACTCCCGCAAGTATAGCCGCCTCTGCCCCTTTGGTGAGAAACCAGGCCGCAGCCACCAGCCCGCAGCCCGCGGCCGCCACTTGATGATTCCGGTTCAGCCGGTCTGCCAGCAGACCAATGGGCATCTGAACGGCAAAGGCTGAGAAGTTATAGAGGAGGATGCACCGGACCGGGTCCGCCTCCGGACAGACCACCCCCAGCAACAGCAGCGCGCAGGAGAGATCCACCCAAAAATGGGCGGCGGAATAGAAGGCCAGCCGGATGTGGCGCATATGCGCTCCCTCCTTTTCACCCGAGTAGACGTTTATCTTTCAAAAAAGTTCCCCGATATGTAACATATTACCTGATACAGTCGATATTCTTTTAGGACTTTCTGTTCCGCCCGCAGGATGTTTTCCCCACCCGACCGGATAGTGTCTTTTCCCCTTTTTCCCGGTTATCCGCCGGGCGGGCCCCCTTATCAACCGAAAAAGGATGTGAGCCGTATGCCCCTGGTCCGTTGCCCGGACTGCCTGAGCGCAGTCTCCGATCAAGCCCCGGTCTGCCCGCACTGCGGCCGGCCTCTGCATCCCCGGAAGCTGCCCGATGATCTGGAGCAGCTCTCCTGCGCGCTTGTTCTGGAAGAGGCCGACTTCAACGACCCGAATCTGGCTGCCCTTCTGGGAGAGCTGATGGGGTGTGCGGAGGAGGAAACCGCCACACTGCGCGGCCAGACGCCGCTGGTAGTTCAGCGGGCGCTTTCCTGTGCCGCGTGTATGGAAACCGCACAGCGATTCGGCCGTGGAAACAGCTTATCCGTCTATCTGGATGAAGATGCTGTCCCCGGGCGCCTCTCCCGTGCCCAGCCAATCTGTTCCTGCTCGCCGCAGTCTGTACCTTTGCATTTCCCCCGCCCCCTCTCGTTCTGGAAAACCGTGGGCGCCATTCTGACCGCCCTCGCCCTCTGGAATCTTTTTCTTCTGATCCTGGGCTTCCTCTTGGCGTCTGTGTAAAACCAATTTCAAACCATAAAAGCGGCGGCCCCGATGGGGCCGCCGCTTTTATGGTACATTACTTCTTCCAATTGAGTACGTCACGGTTTTTGATAAAATACTCCGCCCCGGAATAGACCGTGGTAGCCACGATCAGCGCCACGCAAACGGCATTGAGCGCCGCCGGGATGGGCAGGAGCATCAGGCAGATACAGACCATGGTGGTAGCGGTTTTTACCTTACCCGACCAGCCGGCGGCAATGACCCGTCCGTTGTCCACAGCCACCAGCCGAAGCCCCGTTACGGCAAATTCCCTGGCCACGACGATCAGGACCGTCCAGGCCGGCATCTGTCCCGCCTCCACAAACCACAGCATGGCGGAGACCACCAGCAGCTTGTCGGCCAATGGGTCCATGAACTTTCCAAAATCCGTGATCTGGTTGTAATGGCGGGCCACATAGCCGTCGATGAAATCGGTGATGCTGGCCAGGATAAAAATCGCCAGGGCAATGTATTTGTTGAACGCAAAATCCAGGTAGAGGACCACTAGGAAAATAGGGATCATGACCACCCGGGTGAGTGTGAGCTTATTGGCCGTATTCATATCGTTCCTACTCCTCGATTTCTCCGGTCAGGTCTCCGTCCGACGTGCCGGTGATGCGCACATTCACAAACGTGCCCGCCGGTATCTGTCCGGCGGCGGTGAAGTAGACATGCCCATCAATATCCGGAGAGTCAGCATAGGTCCGCCCCACCCAGCAGCCCATATCGCCGTCGAAGCCCTCGCACAGGACCTCCATTACCGTGCCCAGTCTGTCCTCGTTCCACTGATCCATGACCCTGGACTGAAGGTCTACCAGCAGCTCCATGCGGTGTTTGGCCACATCCTCCGGCACCTGGTCCGGCATGGCGGCGGCAGGGGCCCCCTCCTCCGCTGAGAAGGTGAACACACCTGCCCGCTGAAAATGGTACCCCGGCAGCAGGCGGCAGAGCTCTTCAAATTCCTCTTCCCCCTCGCCAGGGAATCCCACAATGATGGAGGTGCGCAGTACCAGGTCCGGAATATCCTCCCGCAGCGTGGAAATCACGTCGCTGATGAGCGCGCCGTTCCCCCGGCGGTTCATGGCCCTGAGGATTTTATCGCTGAGGTGCTGGATGGGGATATCCAGATATTTGACGATCTTGGGCTCTTCGGCGATGACGTCGATGAGTTCCTGATCGATCTCATCCGGATAAAGGTAGTGGAGCCGGATCCAATGGAAGTCCATCCGGCACAGTTCTCGCAGCAGCTCGGCCAGTCGGCGCTTCCCATAGAGGTCGGTACCATAGCGGGTGATGTCCTGGGCGATGACCATGAGCTCCCGGACCCCGCCCTCAGCCAGCCCCCTGGCTTCTTCCAGCAGGGACTCCATGGGCCGGCTGCGGTATCGGCCCCGCAGGTAGGGGATGACACAGTAGGCACAGCGATTGTCACAGCCCTCCGCGATCTTCAGATAGGCTGTATAGGCGGGCGTGGAGACCAGGCGTTTCCCATCCTCAATTGTGTGGTCGATGTCCCCGAAATAAGTGGGGGTATCTCCCTCCAGCACGGCCTCAATGGCGGGGACGATGTCGGTATAGCTTCCGGTCCCCAGGATGCCGTCCACCTCGGGGAGCTCCTCCAAAATCTCGTCCTGATACCGCTGGGTGAGGCAGCCCGCCACCAGCAGCTTGCCCAGCCTGCCCTGCTCCTTGAGGGGGGCGATGGACAGGATCGTATCGATGGCCTCGCTCTTGGCCGAGTCGATAAAGCCGCAGGTGTTCACCACCGCCACGTCAGCGCCCTCCGGCTCTCCGGTCACGGTATAGCCTGCCTCCCGGCACAGCGCCATCATCTGCTCGGTGTTCACCAGATTTTTGGCACAGCCCAGGGATATAAATGCAACCTTCAACAGAATGTCTCCTTTGCGGTTTAGATAAAGTCGCAGCGGCCCTCCCGGCGGGGCGGCATTTTAGGCGCCTGGTCCGGGTATCCGAGGGTGATGGCGGCCACGAACTCGCCCTTCCCGGGCGCAAATTTTCTCCGGATCTTGTCACTGTAGCCCATACGCTGGGCGGCGCTCATCCAGCAGGAGCCCACCCCTTTGGCCCAGGCGGCCAGCATCAGATTTTCCAATGCCGCGGACACCGACTGCATAGCCCCATCCCGATCGGGGTAGTTATCCTTCAGAAAAAACGCCAGTACGCAGACCGGAGCACCGCCCAGACTGGTAAAAAAGGTCTCTGTCTCCTGGAGGGTCTCCGGATGCCGCTGAAAGCGGTCTACGAGCACGGGGTGGAATTTTTCCTTCACTTCCCGCATCACCTTCCGGAACTCCTCCATCTTTTCCGGCGTCCGGATCACAACAAAATACCAGTGTTGCATGTTAACCGCCGAGGGCGCGCAGGCTGCCGCAGCCAATATCTCTTTCAGGGTCTCCTCCGGGATGGGGTCGCGCTTGTACATTCGGATACTGCGGCGGGGGAACAGACACTCCATGGCATCCACAGGTCATTCCTCCTCGATCTCCGCACCATAGCGGCGTAGTCCCGCGTGAATGTCCCCCCAGGAATACCCCCGGCGGGCCAGCGCGTCGGATGCGCGCTTGAGCGCTTTCTGGTCGGCCGCGCCTCCGCCCAGCCTGCGCCGGAGGAGGGCGTCAATGATCTCCGCCGGGTCCTCTGCCTCCTGGAGGGCGTCTTCCCAGTACGGTTTGGGGATACCCCGGCGATAGAGCTCGTCCCGGAGCTTATAGGGGCCGTACCCCTTGGCCGCGTAATGCCGAACCAGGCTCTTGGCGTACTCCTCATCGTTGAGGAGTCCAAGGCCCTCCAGCCAATCGGCGACACCCTCGGCCTCCTCCTGACCGGCCTCCCACGACTTCAGCCGATCCGTCAGTTCTTTTCGGGACATAGGCCGATCCGTCAACGCGTTCAGGGCCTTTTCCCGGAGGGCGCGCTCCCGTGAGGCCGCCCGCAGCGCGGCCAACTGCGCCTCCGAGAGCTCCAGCCCCGTGTAGAGAGCAAAATCGGCCATCTCGTTCTCGCCCACCCGAAGAATATCTCCGCTCTCCAGATGGATCAGAAAACGGCCCTTCTTCCGCTTGCTGGGCTCCAGCTTACTGATCTTCATCCTCGAAGTCCTCGGCGGACACATCCACCGCCCGGCCGGCCGCCTTGGCCGCAGCCTTGGCCTGGGTGGGCATCAGCTTATACGCATTGGCCCGGATGTCCTCTTCCAACTGCTCCGCCACCTCGGGATGATCCCGCAGGTACTGCTTGGCGGCGTCCTTGCCCTGTCCCATACGGGTCTCTCCCATGGCGAACCAAGAGCCGGACTTCTGGACCAGGTCCAGTTGGATACCGATATCGATGAGCTCTCCGATCTTGGAGATGCCCTCACCGAACATGATGTCGAATTCCGCTGTACGGAAGGGGGGCGCCACCTTATTTTTGACCACTTTGGCCTTGACATGGTTGCCCACCATCTCACTGCCGACCTTCAGCGTCTCCACCTTGCGCACGTCAATGCGGACGGAGGCGTAGAACTTGAGGGCCCGTCCGCCGGTGGTGACCTCGGGGTTGCCGTACATCACGCCCACCTTTTCCCGGAGCTGGTTGATAAAGATCACGATGCAGTTGGTCTTGGCGATGGAACCCGCCAGCTTCCGCAGTGCCTGGCTCATCAGCCGGGCCAGCAGGCCTACATGGGAGTCGCCCATGTCCCCTTCGATCTCGGCCCGAGGGGTGAGCGCGGCCACCGAGTCCACCACTACCACGTCGATGGCACCGGAGCGCACCAGAGCTTCACAGATCTCCAGCCCCTGCTCGCCGGTGTCCGGCTGAGAAATCAGCATAGAGTCGATGTCCACCCCCAGAGCGCGGGCATATGAGGGGTCGAGGGCGTGCTCGGCGTCTATGAAGGCGACCTCGCCGCCCCGCTTCTGGGCTTCCGCCACAATATGGAGGGCCAGAGTGGTCTTGCCGGAGGACTCCGGTCCATAGATCTCCACGATCCTGCCCTTGGGTACGCCGCCAATCCCCAGCGCCAGGTCCAGAGACAGCGACCCGGTGGGGATGGCCTCCACCACCACGCCGGTGTTCTCCCCCAGACGCATGATGGACCCCTTGCCGTAGGCCTTTTCGATCTGAGCCATGCAGGTTTCCAGCGCCTTCCGCTTGTCGCTGGCGGGCGCCGCAGCCTCCACGGCGGCCTTCTTTTTATCTGCCAAGTTTGATCATCCTTCCAAACATCAGTGATTTGCCGTTCCCTCCACTACACGCCAGATCCCTCTGGTATCCTGGTGGGTGACAATGTTCTCAAAGCCGTTTTGCGCCATAATTTGTTCCACATCGGGGGCCTGCCCTATGCCGACTTCAAAGATCAGCGTGCCTCCCAGACGGAGGGCCGTCCCCCATCTGGCCGAAACCGCCCGGTAGAAATCCAGGCCGTCCTCGCCCCCGTCCAACGCGCCCCAGGGCTCATAATCCCTGACAGACACGTCCAGATTCGCCAAATCCCCATGGGGAATATAGGGTGGATTGCAGGCAATCACGTCAAAGTCCCAAAGGGCCGAGGCCGGGGCGGTCATGGCATCGGCCTGAACACAGGTCACCCTGGCGTTGAGCTGGTTGCGCCGGACGTTCTGCTTACAGATGCGCAGCGCCCCCTCCGACAGGTCGGCCAGCACCACGCGGCAGTCCGGAGCATTGGCAGCCACTGCCAGGCCCACACAGCCGCTTCCGGCGCACAGATCCAGTACTCTGGCCCCGTCCCCCGCCGCCCGCGTCAGGAGGATGGCCCGTTCCGCCAGCACCTCCGTATCGGAGCGCGGAATCAGCACCTCCCGGGAAATATCCAGTGGAAGGCCGTAAAACTCCCACTCTCCGATGATGTAGGCCACTGGCTCTCCGGACAGGCGGCGGCGTGTCAACTCCTCCACCCTGTCCTCCACCTCCTTGGAGGCGTAAAGGGTTAGGTCCCGGAAGAACTGCTCCCGCGTCTTGTCCGCCGCGAAGCATACCAGCTCCCGCGCCTCAAGCTGGGCCATCTCCACGCCCGCCGCCTTCAGCCGCTTGCGGGTATCCAGATATAGATTGTTGTAGGTGGTCGCCATGCTCTCACCGCCTGAAATAGTTGTTTCTCTCAGGGCCGCAAAGAACTCACCACTGGTCCTTTCCCTTTTCCTTGGGGAGCACCTGCTTCAGCGCCTCGATGCCCACCTCGATCATGGAGTCGTCCGGCTCAAAGGTAGTCCAGCGCTGAATGGCCATGCCGGGCCGCCGAACGGCGCGGCAGAAGAGATTGTCGTGTCCTCCCACATAGCGGTTGAATTCCCAGGTAAGTCCCACCACCACGGGCAGGAGGGCCAGATGGACCAGCGTCCGCAGCCACGGGTTGGTGAATTGCCAAAAGGCAAAAACGACGCTGGAGAGGAGGATCGATACCACGATCACGACAAAGAGGAAACTGGTGCCGCACCGCGGGTGGTGTTTGGGCTGGATGCGCACGTTCTCCACCGTCAGCGCCAGCCCCTTTTCATAACAGAAGATCGTCTTGTGCTCCGCACCATGGTAAGAAAAGACCCGGCGGATGTCCTTCATCTTGGAGCACAGGATCAAGTACCCCAGAAAAATGACCACCCGCGTGGCCCCCTCCACCACGTTTCTGGCCCACAAGGGGACAGCCGGGAAAAAATACATGATCGCTCCGGAGAGCAGCGTCGGCAGCACAAAAAAGAGGCCGACAGAAAAGGCCATACCCAGGATGACCGCCAAGGTGGTGAAAAGGGACATCGCATTTTCACTCCCCAGCTTTTTGTCCAGCCACTGCTCGAATCGGGAGGGTTCCTCCTCCCCCGCTTCATCCTCGGGGTAAAACTCCGCCGAGTACATCAGGGCGGTGACGCCGGTATACATGGAGGTGCAGAAATTGACTACTCCGCGGATAAAGGGCCAGCCCAAGATGGGGTGTCGGTCCTTGATGAGCTTGCGCTCCTCGGTCTTGATTTCCAGTCCGCCGTCCGGACGGCGGACCACAATGGATTTTTTCTCAGGCCCCAGCATCATGATCCCCTCGATAAGGGCCTGCCCGCCGATCATGGTGCGGAAGGGCGTGGCGCAGGATTGCGGTTCTTTTTCAGGCATTCTGTTTGGTTCTCCTTCGCTATGTAGCGTTGTGTCCTTACTATATCAAATGCATTGGAAAAATGCAAGGTTTTTATCGAACTCACGTTCTATCCCTCAGCTGCCGATCGGCAGGCGGATGGTGACGATGCACCCTCCGCCCTCAGCGTTGCCAATATCCAGGCGACCGTTGTGCCGGGTGACGATCTCCTCGCACACCGCAAGGCCGATCCCGGACCCTCTGGCCTTGGAGCTGCCTTTGTAAAACTTGTATTTGACGTGGGGGAGCTCCTCCTCCGGGATACCGGGCCCATAGTCCCGGATGGTGATGACGGCGGCATCCCCCTCCCGGCGGATCGCCGTATCGATGCGCTTGCCGGAGCCACCGTGCTTGGCCGCGTTGTCCAGCAGATTGCAGAACACCTGGCGCATCCGCTCCGGGTCGCCCGGAATGGGGGGGAACTCCTCTTCACAGTCGGTGTGGGTGAGAGTAATGCCCTCCCGGCGGAAAAACTCCGTATATGTGTACACCGCGTCCTCCAGCTCCGCCTTGATGTCCATGGGTTCTACGGAGAGGGTGAAGCGCCCGTCCTCGATGCGTGAAAACTCCAGGAGCTCCTCCACCATGTTGGTGAGCCGCCGGGCCTCGGAGACAATGATGCCCATCCCCTTCTTCACATCGGAGGCGTCCCGTACCTCCCCGTTCATGATGGTCTCGGCCCAGCCGTTGATAGCGGTGAGAGGGGTGCGCAGCTCATGGGACACGGAAGAGATGAACTCCGACTTCATCTTCTCCGACTGCTTGATCTTCATGGACATATCGTTGACAGCGTCGATCAGATCGCCCACTTCGTCGTCATATTTTTTCTCCATCTGGATGCCATAAGATCCGGCGGCGATGCGCTTCGCGGTATCGGTGACCGCCGTGACCGGCTCTACGATGGAGCGCACGAAATAGAGGTTGGAAAAGTAGACCAGAAGTACGATAGTCGCGCCTACCGCCAGCGCCGCGGCCACGATCTTCACCACCTGGATGTCCGCACGGCTCAGGGATGTAACCATGCGGATGACCCCTATCAGCGTACCGTTGCGGCTGACGATGGGCGCGGAGACCGACATGATCCGTTCTCCGGTGACCGGCGCGGTCCCCGACCATGAGGATTGCTTTCTCTCCTCTATGGCGCCGGTCACATCCGGCGTATTGGGGTAGGAGCCGGAGATGGTCAGGTCGTTGGTGGACTCATAGATGCTGCCGCTGGGGTTGATGATCTGGAGCTCCAGGCGGTTTTTCTCCGTAAAATTCTGGACATAGTTGCTCGCGCTCTGATAGTACTCGCTCCGGGATTTGACGCTGCTGAAATAGGGCAGGGCCGACGTGATCCGCGAGTTGAGTCCAATGCTCATGGTGGAATAAAAGTAACTGGTAATGGCCGCCGAAAAGGCCGCCACGGCAAACAGGACGATAAGCAGGACGGCGGAAATACTGTTGAGCATCCAGCGCTTCCGAATCCCCTTCACTTTTGCCATGTATTCCACCTCCTCCTGGTTTTGCAGGGTCCCGCCTCTTCATCCGCCCGTGACAAATCCATTGCCTAACCGCCAGGTCTTACCCGGCAAACCATTATGTGCGCCTTCGCCTCACCCCGATGGGGCCGTCAGAATCCCCACTTGTACCCGTATCCCCACACTGTGGTGATATAGCTTGGGTTCGTGGGATCGTCCTCGATCTTGATGCGCAGGCGGCGGATATTCACATCCACGATCTTTAGTTCGCCGAAGTAGTCTCGCCCCCACACCGCGTCCAAGATCTCTTCACGGGAGAGGGCCTTGCCCGGGTTGTCCATGAAAAGCTTCATGATAGAATACTCTACCTGGGTCAGCTTGACCCGTGCCCCATTTTTCTCCAGGGTACGGTTGCGGGTATTCAGCAGGAAGGGCGGCTGGCTGATCTCTCCGGCATCCATTTCTACGTCGCCTCCCGTGCGGCGGTAAAGGGCGTCTACCCGGGCGGTGAGCTCCGCCGGAGAGAAGGGCTTGGTCACATAGTCATCCGCCCCTGTCATCAGTCCGGTGACCTTGTCCATCTCCTGGGTACGGGCAGTGAGCATGATGATTCCGATTTTCGAATCGCTGGCCCGGATGCGGCGGCAGACCTCGAAGCCGTCCATATCATCGGGCAGCATGATATCCAAAAGGGCCACCTTGATGTCCGGATTCCGGCGCAGCTGGGCCAGCGCCTCCTCGCCGGTGGCGGCCTCAATGGCCTCATATCCCGCCCGCTTCAGGTTGATGACCACAAAGCTGCGGATATTGGCCTCGTCTTCCAGTACCAATACTTTTTTCAAGTGGGACACTCCTTTCCGTTCAGGATGCTGAGGTGAGGTCTGGCTGGATCAGGTGGAAGAGCTCTGTCAAGGACTCCTCTGTGAGCCCACAGTCCCAGCCGCTGCCGTCAATGAACTCCGCAGCATAAATGGCGTCGTCCTGAGACAGCAGAATGAAGCGGTTCCCCGCATGAGCCCTGGCCGTCTGGTTGGGGCCCGTAAGCTTGTAGATCGCCAGGAAGGGCTGCGGCTCCTGATTCTCCACCGCAGGATAGGGATAGAACAGTACGCCCCGTTCTCCGCTGCCCGAGTTGTCCTGTCGGGCCAGGGCGATCTTGCCCTGCCAGCTGTCCGGCAGCGTCAGATACCACCCATCCTCCCCGTTATAATAGGTTATCCTCGCCACCGAAGCCGCCCCGGAGAGATCGTACTGCATCCACTGGACCGAGTAGAAATTCTCGGCGCTTCCCGTCGGTCTCAGTTCCGGGAAGGCGATGGGCCGCGGGACCTCCAGATAGCCGTCCGCATTGATATCCTGGATGGAAATGCTGTTGCTCAGCCGGAAGGTCCCATCACTCATCCCGGTGTTGGAATTGAGGGTGATGTTGACCAGATCCGACTCCCGCCAAGCAAAAATATCCGTAATGACGCCGGTGGTCAGCGACGAGGTCACAAACAGAGCGGGTTCTGCAATCTCTCCATTTCGGAGATATCCAGGCTGGGGCTTGGTGTTGCTGACCAATCCGGTAATGGCGTCCGACATAGGCGCGCTGCTGCGCAGTACCATCTGCCCCTCCCGGTAGTCATAATAGTCGGCCTGACAGATGCCCTCTACCGTGTTCAGGTTCAAAACCACGATCTCCTGCTGGTTGTCCTTGTCCATGTCCATCAGGGTATATTCCGTATAGGAGACGGCGGGGAGGACCACATTCGCCTCTCCACCGCTCACCGAGTAAGCCATCAGGCGGTACATCTGGTCGCTCAGCCGCCAACTCACCACCAGCTCTCTGTCGGTCTCCCCGTTCGGGCCTGTGTGCCCGTCCAGGTCCACATAGGAAATAGAGTTGATGGCAGTGCCCTCCCCTTCTATGATGGTTTGGACCGCATATTGGCCTTCCTCGGTCTGGTGATAAATGTAGATCTTCAGCGGGGGAGAGTTGTCGACCGCCGTGGTCCGGAAAAAGGCCACCGCCTCCTGTACGCCGTCACCGTCCAGATCCATAAGCTGGACCGGCTGGGTATAGCTTCCCGTAAGGGGGCCCGCATACTCCGCATTGGCGTTGCGCACCTTGTCGATCTCCATCTGCAGGTTGGTATAATCCTCCGCTGCCTTGGGCACCGTGTACAGGTCCTCCGGCGAGTTGAACGAGCATCCGCCCAGCAATACCAGGACCGCCGTCAGCAGCAGCGGCCTCCATCCGTTTTTCCACATATCGGCAGCCCTCCCTTTGACGCAGATGAATCTTTTTTGTATCATACCATAAATCCCTCTCTTTGGGTATGGGAATTTCGGAATTTTGTCTCCACAAATCGAAAATAGATACTTGCTTCCTGCCGCCGCTTTGTGTATAATAAATGAGCATGATTTGCCGGTATGATGGAATTGGTAGACGTGACGGACTCAAAATCCGTTGGTGGCGACATCGTGTCGGTTCGAGTCCGACTACCGGCACCAAACCAATATAATCCGAACTTATTTCCGATAGGAGATGGGTTCGGATTATTTGTTTTCTTTGACCGTTACGAAACCACCTATTTCCGCAACGGGGTGAAGCGCAAACCGACCTCCAAGCCAAGAGAGCCACGGAAAAAGAAGAAATCCATATAAACGCAAAAAAGGCGGGGTGCCACCATTTTCGGATGACACCCCGCTTTTGCGATGCCCTTATTCTGTTTTTGCCTTTTGCGTCTCCATTTCTCTCTGCTTCTTCCATTCAGAAAACTCCCGCTGCCCTTCTTCGCTCTCATAGAAGGCCAGAATGTCCGGCAGAATGCAGCGGGCTATTGCTTCAATCTGGTGCTGGGGAATATCGGTGTTGTTGATCAGCTTTTTTCTTCTACCCAAATGTACCTCCGTGTTTCTCAAAGATGGTTTACAGATCGTGATCTTTGGGTCGCTTCTGGCGCTGCTGCTCTTTGAGTATCCGACGCACTTCAGGGGGAATACTGTCCACAAACCGCCGCAGCCGCTCGTTTTCATTTTTCAGTGTCAACACCTCCATCTGCTTCTGTACGCTTTTTTCGCTGTTGGCCTTTTCCTTCAAGCCCTCATTCTCCTGCGTCAGATAGTCGATGGTGGCTTGGTACTTCTTCATCTGCCCCAAATGCTTTTCCAGCCGGGAGAAGTACGGCCCCACCATCTCCAAAATTTCATCTCGTTTTTTCCCGGCGTTCAGCACCCCGATTTCAGACACCGCCTTTTCTATAGCCTGCTGCTGCCGGGTGAGGTCTACGGACTGCTTGAATAGCCATGTGGGAATGTGCTTCCGTTTGGTGACAAGGGCGCTTTCGCCCCGCTTGAGGACGGGGAACGCCTTTTTCATGTGGGCGTGAAACTCGTCCTGCCATTGGGAGAGCTGCGCCCGATTGCCCAAAATCTCCTTGGCGGACAGCCGCCCGTCCTCCGTGATGGGGGTGAAGCACAGGTGGAGGTGGGGCGTTTTCTCGTCCATGTGTACCACGGCGGAGAAGATATTGCCCCGTCCTAAAGCTTGTGAGAAACTGGCGAAGCCCAAGGTGAGCGCCGAGTTTATGACCTTCTGGCTCCACCGCTTCCGCAAGCTGGATGTACGGCAAAAGTCCCACCGCAAGATGCTGATTGACACTTTTATCAACGCCATTTTCCTCTACGATGACAAAATGGTGATTACCTTTAACTACAAGGACGGGACGGACACGATCACTTTTGATGACCTCAAAACCGCATTGGCCCATCAGAAAACAGGTTCGGATTTGGATTGCTCAACTGCACCAAATATAATCCGAACCTATTTCCAATCGGTGATAGGTTCGGATTATTTGCTTTCTTTTACCGCTACGCAAGCATCTACTTCCGGAACGGAGTAAGTGCAAGCCAACCTCCAAGTCGAGATGCTCCGGCCAAGTCAGAGGCTAGAGCGATCCCTGAAAGGTCTGCTGGCTACATTTCTTTCCCGGGCTATCCTTTAAGAGGTTTCATCGTTCTCTAGAGATCCGTAAATGAGTCAACAATTTCTTTCATCCCATCTTACTCTGTTAGTTGCTCTGCCTCAACTGGTTTCGTATGTATTCCGCTATCTGATTTTTATTCCGCCCTGCTATGTCTACGCAATAGCCTCTAGCCCCAAAGTGGCGGTTAGCATATTAGCAATAGGGATACTTTACTGCTATCTCTATTAAAAATAGGAGGGCTCTTCTATGAAAAAATACTATGCCACACACCTAGTCAAAAGTGAAGATCTCAATCACCACGGCACCCTGTTTGCCGCGCGGACGGCCTCTTGGTTCGTCGAGTCGGCCTTTATCGCCGCCGCCTGCGAGCATGGCGACCCCAGCGAAATCGTCTGCCGCAATATCCACGGTATGTCTTTCCGCACACCGGTACGCAACGGCTCCGTGGTCAGATTTACCAGCCGCGTCGTCCACACCGGCTCCACCAGCCTGATGGTCCATGTAGAGGTCTCGGATGAACTCACCGGGCAGTTGGCCGTGGACGGCTACCTGACCTTTGTCACCGTCTATAAAGAGACCGGTGAAAAGCATCCCCATGGTATCGTACTGGATGAGCCTGAGGATGCGCATGAGGTTGCCGAGCGGGAGGGCGCGCAGCGGCTGCGTGCGGGCCTCTAAAACCACGGGAGCATTTCTCCGTCAGATCGCTCGGGGCGTTGGAGATACCGTCGATCTGCAAGGAGGCTCCGCCCACCGGCGCCCCCAAAAGATTTAATGTTCTCGTAACAGTTTTAAAGCGCTTCTTTAACATCTATGGGGTACTATAAGATTTGCAAGAGACAAATTCTTTCATTTCATTGTATCCTCTTTCCTTTCAGAGCGGACCGGACGTCAGGAGCAGGCGTCCGGCCCGCTCTGTTTTTCACCGGAAGCCACCGCTCGACTTTTTCATCTCTCTATGATATACTAAACGGGCAAGAGACCGCTGCGGCGGTCTTTTCCGTGCAAAGGATGTGTATTCCATGGCCCATTTCCCCGAGAAACAATCCATCAGCTTTTTCGGCCTGGTCGCTATGGGGATCGGCTGTATGCTGGGGACCTCCTGGTTGCTGCTCACGGGCACTTGGCTGGAAACCGCCGGCGGCCCCCTCAATCTAATCGTGGCCTTTGCGCTGTGTATCATCATAGAGCTGCCCTTCGCCTTTGCCTATATGGAGGCCATCCCCATGCTGCCCCTGGCGGGAGGCGAGGTGGTCTACTCCGCCGCCGCTTTCGGGAGCCGGGGCGGCTTCGTGGTCGGTTGGGCCGGCGTTCTGATGAACGCGATCGTCTTTTGCTGGGTGGATCTGGCCGCGCTCTCCCTGCTGGACGAACTCTTTCCCGCATTGGGCCGGACTTGTTTTTTGTATGCGGTCGGCGGATACAGCGTCACCTTGCCCAATGTGGTCGTACAGCTTGTGCTGGCCGGTGCCATCCTCTACATTCAGTATAGGGGCGCCAGCGTGTGCGCCGCTTTGGCCAAGATCGCCACCGTCACCTTGCTGGTGATGTGCATTGCCGGGCTGGCCGCCGCTTTCGTTCACTTCGATCCCGCCATCTACGCCTCGGACGGCGGGCTGGACTTTGATCTCAGTGGTTCCCTGTCCCTTCTTTCCCTGCTGGTGTTCTCCGTGGCCGGCTGGGAGACGGTGGCTAAGGCAGCTGCCGACGCCACGGGAAAAGCGGCCCGAAAAGCAGGCTGGGCCCTCATCGTCTGTCTTTTCCTGGTCACCTCCATGCTGTGTCTGGTATCCACAGCCGTAGCGGGCAACCTGCCCTGGCGGGAAGCCATTGGGCGGACCGCCCCCTTTGCCGACGTGTTGGTCGACATCACCGGCGTCCCGGCCGTGCGGCTGCTCTTCTTAGTCACCGCTTTCGTGGGCGCCGTAGGCGTAATGAACTCCACCCTCTATTCTGCCGCCAGGATGATGTACGGCCTTGCCCAGTTCGACTTGGTGTCCCGCTGGTTCGACCGGCTCCACCCGAAATACGGCACACCCACCCGGTGCATCTGGTTCACCGCCTCCTTCGTGCTACTGGCCCCTTTTACCGGGAAGCTTTTCTTCCTTCCCCTCATCAATATTGCCTCCTTGGCCACCATCGTCATGTGGGTCATGACTCTCGCCGCGGTGCTGTGGCTGCGGAAAAAGTATCCCGACCTCCACCGCCCGGTTTATATGCCGGGCGGACGGCCCATGGCGGCCTTTGGTATCGCCGCCTCTTTGTTTCTCTGCGCAAACATTCTCCTCCCCTTCTTCCCCGGGGCGCTTGGCACATTGGAATATGGGGTGGCCGCTGTCCTGGCTGTGGTGGGCGCTCTGCTCTACCACCGCAGGGACCGCACGGTCACAGATGCGCTCCGGGCGTCAAGTATGTTCGGCGGTCTTCTCACAAGAAAGCCCTAGTCGGCCGCACCCGCACGAACACGCCGGGTTCCCCTAGAAAATCCTTTCTCCCCATGATCGTTTTACCGCCCCGAAACGCCGGACGCAGAATCTGCGTCCGGCGTTTCTTATGCGCGCGCCACTCTGACCTGGAGCTCCGTCACATACTCCTCCTCCCGGTTGGTATCGTGGGCGTCGATGTGGTAGAGCTCCAGAGGCGGGCCGTCCGGAGTCAGCCCCTGGGCCTCCAGGCCGGCCCGCAGCGCTCTCCAGTGTTCCTCCAGCCGATCATAGGCCCCGCGGTAGAAGAGACTGGCATACTCTCCCCCAGGAAGCGCCGCGTCGTGGGGCCGCTTCTGCTCTGTGAGGAAAAACACGCAGGAGAAGTGGTTGTATACGCCCTTCTTCAGGCTCTCACCGTCCAGGATCGCGCCCATGGTCTGCTTTCCAATGATCTTGATGGAGTCCTGGTGGCGCTTCTCCAGCTTCTTGAGCAAAAAGTCGATCTCCCTCTCCAGGATCACATCTTCCCGCAGGAAAACATAGGGCCGCGCTCCTATGGTTCTGCTTGTCACCCGCCCCGTCGCCGCCCCGCCATACCGCAGTAGGCGGCTCCGGCGCTCCGACGCCTCCGCCCTGGCCGCCTCCAGTTCGGACATTTTCCGGCGGAGCAGCGCCTCCTCCTCATCCAGAAAATCCAGGGTCACCTCCACCGTGCGCCTTTCCAGGTAGGCTCCGATCTCCTCCACCGGCACCCCCAGCTCCCGCTGGGCCCGGATGATATTCAGCGTGCAGATGTCCTGGATGGTATACATTCGGTAGCCGTTCTCCCCCCGCTCCGGGTGGAGCAGCCCTTTTTCCTCGTAGTACCGCAGGGTATCCGGATGCAGACCGAAGAGCTTGGCGATCTCATGGATTTTATAGAGGTCTTTCATTTTTCTTCCTCCCGGGTATTGACTTTCGGATAATACGAGGGTTTATAGTTGTGATGAGAGAAAAGGAGGTTTTACTTTGGACCTGCTCAAGAGGTTTTTCAAGTTCGTCATCCCATCCATCGTCTCCATGTGGATCTTCTCCCTCTATACCATGGTGGACGGCATCTTTGTGGCCTGGGGGGTGGGGGAACATGCCCTGACGGCCGTGAATCTGTCCATGCCCTTTACCTCGCTGGTCTTTATGGTGGGGATCCTGCTGGCCACCGGTACTTCCACGGTCATCTCCATCGCGCTGGGCCAGGGGGATCTGGACCGCGCCCGGAATTATTTCAATCAGAATCTGTTCGTCACCGGCATTGCCAGCCTGCTGCTAGGTGCGCTGGTCCTCCTCAACCTGGAGCGGGTGGCCCTGTTCCTGGGTGCCACCCCGGACACCCTGGTGTATGTAAAAGAGTATGTAGGCACCATCGCCGCCTTTGCCATCTTCTTTACCATATCCTATAACTTGGAGGTCCAGGTCAAGGCCAACGGCGCCCCCCACATCAGCACCATCGGCGTGATCTCCTGCGCCCTCATGAATGTGGTGCTGGACGCCGTTTTTGTACTGGTCTTTCATTGGGGTGTGTGGGGGGCCGCCTTTGCCACGGGTCTCGCCCAGGTCACGTCCACCTGTGTCTTTTTCGGCTACTTTCTCACCCACCGGGAGCGGCTGCGGGTGGGGAGGTTCAAGCTGGATCTTGCCGCTTATCGCCGCATTCTGCCCCTGGGCCTGTCCGAGGGCCTCAACGAGCTCTCCAACGGTCTGGTCATTTTTCTTTTTAACCACACCATTCTTCGAGTCATCGGCGAGGGCGCGCTGGCATCCTACACCATCATCAGCTACGTCAATACTCTGGTCCTCATGACCATGACAGGCACCGCCCAGGGCATGCAGCCACTGGTGAGCTTCCATTTGGGGGCAGGGGAACGAAAAAACTGCCATAGACTGTTGAAATACGGCGTATCCCTGATCGCCGCATTTTCCCTCGTCTCCTTCGCGCTGGGAGAATTAGGGGCTCCCGCCATCGTCTCCGCCTTCCTCCCCACCGACAGCGCCGTTTTCTCCTACTCCATTTCCGCCCTTCGGATGTATTCCTCCTCTTTCCTGGTGCTGGGCTTTAATGTCATCTTTGCCGCCTTCTTCACCGCTGTGGAGCGGCCTGTTTTCGCCTTTTCCATCTCCTTTGGCAGAAGTCTGGTATTGCTGGTGGCCTCCCTGTTGATCCTCTCTTCTCTGTTTGGCGACAAAGGCATCTGGTTTTCCACACTCTGCTCCGAGCTTCTCTGTCTGTGCCTCACCGCGTTCTGCGCCTGGCGTTACTTCCGCAGCCACCGGCGTGAGAACCCGCTTCCGGAGGCGGAACAAGTTTGAGGCTATCATACCTCAATTTTATGCTTCTCCGCAAGGGAAAAGGCGGTCTGCCACGGCAGACCGCCTTCTTTTATCCTCGTCTTGCTTTGACTGCCCGCTCTATACGCCTGAGCGCCTCGTCCAGAATGCAGCGGGGACAGGCCAGGTTGATCCGCACAAAACACTCCCCCGCCTCACCGAATTCATAGCCTGCGCAGAAGGCCACGCCCGCCTTCTGGACCATGAAATGTTCCAGTTCCTTTCCCCGCAGACCCAGCGCGCCACAGTCCAGCCACGCCAGATAAGTCCCTTCCGATGGAATCATGCGGATCTCCGGAATGCGTTCCCGCAGAACCCGCTCTAGATGCCGCTTGTTCTCTGAGACATAGTCGATAGCCGCATCCAACCACTCCTCTCCTTCGTTATAGGCGGCAATGAGGGCCTCTATACCGAAGATATTGTCCAACCGGGTCTGGGCGGCCAGCATTTCGCCGTTGAACCGTTCCCGCAGCACTCCGTCTGCCAGGACTACCGTAGCCATGCCCAGCCCTCCCAGATTGAAGCCCTTGTTCGCGGAATAACAGATCATGGATCTCTTCAGCACGTCCTCCCCCAGAGTGCCAAAGGTCACATGGGGATGTTCCTTCGGGACAAAATCACAGTGGATCTCGTCCACCATCATAAAAATGTCATGGCGCAGGCAGATATCGGCCAGTGTCCGCAACTCCTCCCGGGTCCAGACCCGTCCAGTGGGATTGTGAGGGCTGGATAGGAGCAGGGCCTTTACACCGTTTGCCGCCTTGGTCTCCAGATCCACAAAGTCGAAGGTGAACCGCCCCTCTCTCCAGACCAGCGGGGTCTCCACCAACGTCCGCCCGCTCTCCTGCACCATGCCAAAGAGAGGGTCGTAGTTGGGCATCGGGATCATCACCTTGTCTCCCGGCTCTGTGATGAGCCGCAGAAGCACATACATCGCATAGATGACGCCCGGAGGCGCGAAGGCCAGATGCTCCTGCTTCACCTCAAACCCATGGCGGCGCTTGAGCCAGCCCATCACCGCGTCGTAATAGGGCTGCTGGCGGATCCCATAGCCGTAGATGGGATGCTCCGCCCGGCGCTTCACCGCGTCCACCACCGCAGGGGCACAGGGAAAATCCATATCCGCCACCCACATGGGGATCACATCATCCCGGCCATAATATGTGCCGTTGGCATCCCACTTAAAGGAGGCTGTCCCCCGACGGTCGATCCATGTATCAAAATCAAATTTCATTCCGCCCCACCTATCCATACCACAACGATCCAAAGAGTTATGGCGGCCGCTGTCGATGCCTGCGCCCGCCGTTGTCCGGCCAATTTCTGCACATAGAAGCGCCGCTCCTGCCTCCGTTTCTCTCGGATGGCCCCCTCTCGGCGCGGCTATAGCTTGACCATTCAAATAATTTTATTTCATATTGATTATAATTTATTATCATATATTTTGTCAAGAGTAAAATTTTTTATCCTCCAGGATTGAATTTTTTCTCTTTCTGCGCTAAAATGATACTGCTACGCGGCAAATGGCAGAAAGTAGGGATACTATGAGCAACCGCGCACAACTGGAGCGCTACATTCCCATGGTCACTTTTATCAGCGAAATTTGCGGTAAAAACTACGAAGTCATTCTCCACGATGTCTCTGATCCGGAGAATTCCGTGATCTCAATCTTTAACGGCCACTTAAGCGGGCGCAAGGTGGGGGACCCCATGACGGAGCTGGCCCGTAATCTGGTCCGGGATCAAATTTATGAAACACAGGATTTTATCGCAAATTACGAGGGCCGTACCCGCAACGGAAAGCAGTTTGTCTCCTCGACGTACTTTATCAAGGAGCACGGAACGCTGATCGGCCTGATTTGCATCAACCACGATGTCTCTGATTTTTTTGCGATCTCTCAGCATCTTCACGGCCTGATGCGGGCCTTTTCCCTGCCCGGTGAAGACAGCCGGAACAGCTACACGGAAGATCTGGACGACTCCATTCCGGGCCTTTCCACCACTCTTATCCATAACACTGTGCTCAACTTCGGGGTGCCACCATCCCGGATGACGCCTCAGGAAAAGGAGCAAGTCATCCAAGCCTTAGAGCACCAGGGGGTATTCTCTACCAAAGGTTCCGTCGGTCAGGCCGCCAAAGAGCTGAATATCTCAGAACCCACAGTCTATCGCTATCTCCGCCGTATCCGCACCAGGGACGACTCCGACGTGTGATCTTCTCCAGCCTCGCTGTTTTCAGGGAGGCCGTTTTTCTTTGCAAAAAAAGATTGCCTGTCCTTACGTAATGGCAGGCGATCTTTTTTGTTCTACGCGCCATCTCATTTTTATTTTGTTCTATTGTTCAGAACAGATTATTTATTTTGTTCTATTATTAAATTTTCCATTTTCCTCTTCTAAATTGAATATAAATGTAATATAGTTAATTTATACAGAATCTTTCTTTATTTTCTGCGTTTTGTCACTTGATTTTTTGTGCAAAGCGCTATATTTTTATTTAGGAAATACTCGCATGGGAGCGGCAGGTCACCTGCTGTTCCATCCCGCTTTTTTGAAAGGAGCGTATACCATGGGAAAAATAACACAGGACCACTTTGATCTCTATATCAACGGAAAGTGGGTTCCCGCCAAGGACGGGGCCACGTTTCAGACCCGCTGTCCCGCCAACGGGGAGCTTCTGGCCGACTGCGCACAAGCCACTCGTGAGGATGTGGATGAGGCCGTGAGCGCAGCTTGGGATGCCTTTCAATCCTGGCGCAACGTCACGACCAACGAGCGCGCCGCTATTTTGAACCGAATCGCCGACGTCATCGAGGCCAACGCGGAGCATCTGGCTATGGTAGAGTCCATGGACAACGGCAAGCCCATCCGTGAGACCATGGCCATCGATATTCCTTATTCTGCCCGCCATTTCCGCTATTTTGCAGGCTGTATCATGGCGGAGGAGGGCTCGGCCAACATTCTCGATGGCAACACCCTTTCTCTAATTCTCCGGGAACCCATCGGCGTTGTTGGGCAGATCGTCCCCTGGAACTTTCCCTTCCTTATGGCCGCCTGGAAACTGGCGCCCGTGCTGGCCGCCGGCTGCTGTACTGTGTTCAAGCCCTCCAGCGATACTCCGCTCTCTGTCCTGGAGTTGGCCAGACTTACACAGGATGTGATTCCGGCCGGTGTCTTCAATGTCATCACCGGATCCGGCTCCAAGGCCGGGCAGTACATCCTGGACCACCCCGGTTTCCGTAAGCTGGCCTTTACCGGCTCCACCGAAGTGGGGGGCTGTGTGGCCTGCGCGGCTGCGGAGAGGTTGATCCCCTCTACCCTGGAGCTGGGCGGCAAGTCGGCTAACATATACTTTGACGACTGTAAATGGGATATGGCCATGGACGGCGTGCAGTTGGGCATTCTCTTCAACCAGGGGCAGGTCTGCTGCGCCGGTTCCCGTGTCTTTGTACAGGACACCATCTATGATCAATTTGTCGAGGAGGCCGCCCGCCGCTTCAACGCCGTAAAGGTGGGAATGCCTTGGGAGCCGGACACCCAAATGGGCGCTCAGATCAACGAGCATCAGGTGAAAAAGATTCTGGAGTACATCGAGATCGCCAAACAGGAGGGCGCCAGGGTCGCCTGCGGAGGCGAGCGCGCTACCGAAGGCGACCTGGCCAAAGGCTGCTTTATGAAGCCCACCCTGTTGGTGGACGTAGACAACCATATGCGGGTCGCCCAGGAGGAAATTTTCGGACCTGTGGCCTGTGTCATCAAGTTCCACGACGAGGATGAGGTCATCGCCATGGCCAACGACAGCGCCTACGGCCTGGGCGGCGCCGTCTGGACCCGGGACATCAACCGTGCCATCCGCGTGTCCCGGCGCATAGAGACCGGACGCATGTGGATCAACACCTACAACGCGATCCCCGAGGGCGCCCCCTTCGGCGGCTATAAGTCCTCCGGCATCGGCCGTGAGACCCACAAGGTCATTCTGGAACATTATACGCAGATGAAAAATATTATGATCAATCTCTCTGAATCTCCCTCCGGGTTCTATCCCGAGAAGTGAGGCATCCCCTTTCAAAGCGGAGCGCGGAGACCGATATCGGTCTCCGCGCTCCGCTTTGCTCTCCCCTGCCCTATTTCCAATAGTATACCACCAACAGCGTCCCACGCTCTACTGACACGCTGCCCGCAGCTCCCGTGAACTCATTGCTTACGCCCAAGGGGAAATCACAGGTAAGCGCCGCGCCCTCCAGCGGATATTTGAGCCCCCGCAGCCAGACCCCCTCCGCTCTGTCCCCCATGCAGAATACCGAGAGGAGTCCCCGATGCTCGGGACCGAAGCTCCACATCCCATTGGTGACCGCCCTGGCAGTCCACCCATCTCCGATGAGGACGCCCTGACAACCCCTTCGAGACAGCCAGACTAGGGATTGGAGATTTGCCAGCGTATGGTCCGCCCGCCCTCCGGTCCCGCCATAGAGGCAAAAGGAGCGGAATCCCCGCTCCCGTCCCAATCGGATGGCCGCCATCATATCGGTATCGTCCTTTTCCACGGGCAGGTCCACCACATTCGGATGATCCGGCCGAAAGCCTATGGAATCAAAGTCCCCCACTACCAAATCCATAGTGACGCCCCGCTCCAGCAAGATCTGATATCCGCCGTCCGCCGCAATGACAAAGTCTCCCAGTTCAGGCGCAAAGCCCTCCTCATAGAACGTTCCCGCGCCCACAATATAACAGATCGGTCCCTCCATATGGCGTATCCTCCCGCTCGTTTTCCTCTATCTTGCCGCAAATCTCTGAAAAAAGCAATACCGGCCCGACTTTTTGCAGAGGCCGAACCCACCGCAGGAGCGGATCGTTTTCCCTTTCAGGCGGAATCTCGCCAAACAGAACCGCCTCCGGGTCACCGGAGGCGGTTCTCACTTTACCGCTTCTTATTTTTGCCGCAGCGCTTGCCGCAGGATGCACAGTTCTCGGTGCACCCTCCACAGCCGCAGTCTCCCCGTATCTGACTTTGAATGTGGCGGATCAAATAGAAAAGGGCCCAGACGACCAGCACGGCAATCCCGACATAAATCACATATTTCATCCCATGCGCCTCACCGGAACAGTAAGCTTCCGATCTGGAATACCAAAAAGGACCCCAGGTAAGCCGCTCCGATCTGCCAGGCAATGGACCGCAACGTCCATTGGAGAGAGTTCATCTCCTTGCGAATGGTGGCTACTGCCGCCACGCAGGGGACATAGAGCAGTACAAAGACCAGAAAGGCGTAAGCGGCCACCGGCGTCTGGAAGGTGCCCGACAGCGCCCCGGCGATGGCCGCGCCGCTGTCTCCCAGGGAGAAACCATAAAACATGCTCATAGAGGACACCACCGCCTCCTTGGCGACCAGGCCGGAAAGCAGGGCTACCGCCGCCTGCCAGGTACCGAAGCCCAGCGGCCGAAGGACAGGGGCGATTAGGCCGCCGACGCCCCCCAGGAAAGAGTCCCCGGCATCCGCCACCATGATGATCCCTCCGTTCCAGCCAAAGCTCTGGAGAAACCACAGCACTACGCTCATCGCCAGGATCAGAGTACCCGCCTTGACCAGGAAGCCCCGCACCTTTTCCCAAACGTGCATCATGCAGTTCCGAAAGGTCGGCAGGCGGTAAGGAGGCAGCTCCAACACAAAGGCTGCCGGCTCCCCCCGAAACATGGTCTTCTTCAGGATGAGGCCGGAGAGAATGGCGCAGCATATCCCGATGACATAGAGGGAAAAAACCACAAGCCCACTGTACCTGGGAAAGAACGCCGAGGCCATCAGTCCATATACCGGTAACCGCGCGGAGCAGGACATGAAGGGCACCAGCATGATGGTCATGCGGCGGTCCTTTTCATTCTCCATGGTCCGCGCCCCCATGACCGCCGGAACCGTACACCCAAACCCCATCAGCATGGGGATGAACGCCTTTCCCGAAAGGCCGAAGCGGCGCAGGAGCCTGTCCATGATAAAAGCGGCCCGCGCCATATAGCCGGAGTCCTCCAGGATGGAAAGGAACAGAAACAGCAGGGCGATCTGGGGCAAAAAGGTAAGCACACCCCCCACACCCGCGATCACACCCTCCACCAACAGGGAGTTGACCCAAGGCGCCACTCCGGCGGCAGTGAGAGCCCCGTCCACCCATCCGGCAAACCAGTCTCCCACCAGCGTCTCCACTCCGTCGGAGAGAAGGGAGCCCAAGGGGCCAAATGTAAGCGCGAACATAGCCAGCATCATCAGGAGAAAGACCGGTATGGCCAAATATTTGTTGGTCACAATGGAATCGATCTGATCCGAGCGGGTCAGCGCACCGTGGGGCCGGCCCTTTTTCACAGACACCCGGACCACGTTTTGTATGAACTGGTATCGGCTGTCCGCGATGAGCGTCTCCCGGTCACCCAAGGCATAGGCATCCTCATATTCCCGGCAGACGGACTCCAGTCTGGATTTTGTGATCTCGTTGAGGTCCAAGGCCTTTTCCACCAGCTCATCTCCCTCGATGAGCTTGATGGCCGTCCAGTGGGCGGGCAGCCCCACCGCATAGGCTCGGTCATGGATCAGCTCCCCCACCCGATGATGGATCTGGTGGGTATAGTCGTCGTAGAGGTCGTCGGGTTCTACCGTAACTCCCACGTGCATCTGCTCATGAGCGATGCGGAGCATCTCCCCCACATTCTCACCCGAGCGGGCCGTGATAGGGATGACCGGTACGCCAAGGGTCTCGGAGAGCCGTGCCACATCGATCTGATCCCCGTGCTTCTCCACCTCGTCCATAAAGTTGAGCGCAATGACCATCGGCCGCTCTAGCTCCAGAAGCTGGGCCGTGAGATACAGATTGCGCTCGATGTTGGTGGCATCTATAATATCGATGATGGCGTCGGGTTTTTCTCCCACGATGAAATCCCGGGCCACGATCTCCTCCATGGAGTAGGGAGAGAGAGAGTAGATGCCCGGCAGGTCCACAATGGTGACATCCTTACCGTCTACCTGAGCCCTGCCCTCTTTTTTCTCCACCGTAACACCGGGCCAGTTGCCCACATATTGGTTGGACCCGGTCAGCGCATTAAAGAGCGTGGTCTTGCCGCAATTGGGGTTTCCCACTAGTGCCAGCTTCATCTCCCGGGTATCGTGACTGGCATAGTCCGGCGGACCCGCGTGGTATTCCCGCTCATGCTCATGGTCGGCGTCCATCCGCCGGAGCATCTCCTCATCGGGGATGTGCTGGACCATTCCTTTCCGGCGGCTTCGCTCCATACGACAGGCCTGTGCCTCCGCGTCGCTGGTGGTAACGGCGATCTGGGCCGCATCCTCCTTCCGCAGGGAGAGCTCATAACCCCGTATATTCACCTCAATGGGGTCCCCAAAGGGCGCCACTTTCCGCACGGTAACATAGGTTCCCGGCGTAAGGCCCATATCCACCAGTCGGCGTTTGACAGGCCCCTTATCGCTCCCCACCCGCAGGATCACTGCGCTGTCACCCGGGGTGAGGTCCATCAGGGTCCCGCTCCGCCGCTGCTCTGTTGTTGCTTCCATTGCAACTACCTCGTTTATTAGTTCGTTTTAACTTTCGACGCGCTCATTATACTATACCTCGTGTGGAATGACAAGCGAAACTCTCCCGTATCTCCAGCGGAGCCGGGGCCTACCCCCAAAAACTGTGGAAATGCTGGAACTATCCCCACTTTCCACTCCCATTGCTGGCAAAATTTATGTCAACTAATTTTCTTCCATTCCATTGACGAATTCAGTCCTATCCTATAAAATAAAAGGGATTTTTCCGACTAAGGAGCGGTCCTCATATGCGACAAAAAATCCCATCTCTCCTGTTGGTCCTGGCCCTGCTGTGCTCTCTGACGGCGGCTTGGGCGGCCCCGCCCAACGGAAGTCTCTCTATTGAACTATGCGACTGGAATGCCAAAACCTATACGCCCGCCACCGCGGAGGCAGTGCGTTTAACCCTCAACGGTGAGACGCTCTCCGGAGACGTACCGGCCATGATCATCGATGGGCGCACCCTGGTCCCTGTGCGGTTGGTAGGTGAGGCGCTGAGCGCCCAGGTTTTGTGGGTCCAGCAGACCGGACAGGTTATTTTAAAGCGCGGAGAAGACCTTATCGTTCTTACACTGGACAGCGACAGCGCGGTGGTCAACGGCGTCCCCGCCTCTCTGCCCGATGGCGTCCCCGCCCAAGTGGTCTGCTATCAGGGCGCGGACCGGACGATGATCCCTCTCCGTTTTGTCTCCGAGCAGCTGGGCGCGGAGGTCCTCTGGGATCAGGAGACCTACTCGGCCCATATCACGGCGGACACATTGGAGGAACCCACGCCCGACCCGCTTCCACCCGAACAGTCGGATAAACTGGTCACCGATATTCAGGCCGACGCCAATGCGCAGACCGTGCTGATCACCACGGACCACACACCTGAATACCAGGTCATGGACCTGGGCGACCGGCTGGCCGTGGATGTACTGGGTGCCTCTCTGAGCTCCGGTTTCCCGGGGACGATCGTTGTAGACAATGAGCTGATCTCCGCTGTTCGCTATGCGGAGCACGGACCGGGCCTGCGCGACGGCTATGACCACGTCGTCCGGGTAGTGCTGGACTTGCAGCCCGGAATCTCCTACGCGAAAAATGTAACGGTAGAGGCCCAGGAAAATGGCGTTCTGCTCACCACCTTCCTGGAAAACCGGGCCGATGTGGACTTTACTCCCACTGTCCCCATCGACCCGGAGAAGTCCACCATCGTCATCGATCCCGGCCACGGCGGCAGCCGCCCCGGCGCCCGGTATGAGGGCATCGCCGAAAAGGATATCAACCTGGCGGTGTCCAAAAAACTGGAGACTCTCTTGAAAAATCACGGCTACAATGTGGTCATGACCCGCAGTACCGACGTCGATGTGGGACTCTATGAGCGTGCGGACATTGCCAACGCCGTAAACGCCGATCTCTTTGTCTCCATCCACTCCAACGCTGCGGAAAACCGCCCGGACTATCAGGGCATCTATACCTATTATCACCCCTCCAGCCGTCGGGGCGCCCGGCTGGCGCAAGCCATTCAGACTCCGCTGTGCCGTATGACCGGCGGCATTGACCGCGGCATCAAGGACGCCGATTTCGTGGTCATCCGTGAGACCAAGATGTGCGCCGTACTGGTGGAGATGGGTTTTATGACCAACCACGAGGAGCTCATGAATCTTATTGATGACAGCTATCAGGACAAACTGGCCCAAGGCATCTCCGAGGGCATTGTCAGCTACCTGAATAGCCTCCAATCCTGAAAAGGGTCTCTGCAATGCAGCCTCAGACTGCGGGTGGACGGAATACATGAAAAAGTGATGGGTGCAGCCGGATCCGGCAGCGCCCATCACTTTTCAGCATACCCTCTGGAGTCCTATTTTTACAACGGGTCTCTTCCTTCTACCGAAACAGCCAGGCAGCCACGCCCATCAGCAAAATGCCCACACCGTTCACCACCAGGAACAGCCCCAGATAGCTCCCTGGCCGGGCCCCCTGTGAGCGGAGATACAATTTGAGCGAGATCAGGCTGGCCAGAGAGGCAATCGGTGTCCCCAGGCCGCCTACATCCGTGCCGACCAGCAGCCCGCGCCAGTCTTCCGTAAATCCGGAGAGCAGCACGGCGGCGGGCACATTGCTGATCACCTGACTGGCCAAACCTGCGGTCATGGCCGTGTTGCTCCCCAGCAGCCCCGTGAGCAGCTCCCGCACTGCCGGAATGCGCCCCAAATTGCCGGAGAAAAGGAAAAAGCAGACAAACGTGGCCAGCAGCCCATAGTCCACCCGCAGGAAAAGAGGTCGTGTGCAGAAAAGCGCCGACAGCACCACCACTGCGAACAGCACGCCGTATGGCAGCACCCGAAACACGGACAGCAGACTCAATCCAAAAAGGACCAGCATCAGCCATAACAGCCCTTTGTTCTCTATGCTGCGTGCTTGACAAAATTGCACCTCAATCGCCTCGCCGCTGACACAGAGCGCCGCGGCGCAGAGTCCCAGCAGGCTCACCGCCGTCAACGGCAGCATGACTGCGAAGAAATCCCCCATCGGAATCTCAAATTTGGAGCAGAGAAACAGATTTTGTGGATTTCCTACCGGTGTGGCCATGCTGCCCAAGTTTGCCGCTACCGTCTGAAGCACAACAAGATACGCCAGACGTTCCTGCCGTCCGATCAGCTCCAGCATCAGGATAGCAAACGGGACAAATGTAAGCAAAGCCACATCGTTAGTAATGAGCATGCTCGAAAAGAAGGGCAGCAGGACCAGCGCCAGGCTGAGGATACGGAAGCGTTTCCGACCGACCAGCAGACGTTGGGCCAGGACCTGGAAAAGTCCAGTCTCCTCCAATCCAGCCACCACCAGCATCAAACAAAACAGCAACGCGAGCACCCTTATATCCAGGTAGCCCAAATAGGCCCGGTCCGGCGGCACAAACAGCATGGACACTACAGCACAGAAGAAGGCGATGCACAGCACCGCCTCCCTCTTTGCGAACCTGCCCAGTTCAGAACAGACCCGTGATTTTCCCATTTTCGTCCACATCGATGTTCTCCGCCGCGGGTACCTTGGGCAGACCGGGCATGGTCATGATGTCTCCGGTGAGCACGACCACAAAGCCCGCTCCGGCGGACACCTTGGCCTTTTGTACCGTGATGCGGAAGCCCTCAGGAGCGCCCAGCTTGGCCGCATCGTCGGAGAGAGAGTACTGCGTCTTTGCCATACATACCGGAAGCGTTCCATAGCCCAGCTCTGTGAGGCGCTGGAGCTCCTTGTCCGCAGCAGGGGCATAGTCCACGCCGTCCGCGCCGTAGATTTTCCGGGCCACGGACTCGATTTTCTCCTTCAGAGTCAGCTCAGAGGCATAGGCGAAGCGAAAATGCTTCGCCCCCTCCTCCAGAATGCGCAGGACCTCTTCCCCCAGCTCCACGCCGCCGGCGCCGCCTTTGCCCCACACCTCGGAGAGGGCCACCCGGACGCCGTATCTGCCGCAGGCCTCCCGAATCATCCGCACCTCGGCGTCCGTATCGCTCTCAAACTTGTTGATGGCCACAACGGCGGGCAGACCGTATACCTTTGTAATATTCTCCACGTGCCTGAGCAGGTTGGGCAGGCCGCGTGCCAAGGCCTCAAGATTCTCTTTCCCCAGCTCGGTTTTGGGGCAGCCACCGTGGTGCTTGAGGGCGCGGACGGTAGCCACAATGACCACCGCGTCCGGTGAGAGCCCGGCGGCGCGGCACTTGATATCCAGGAACTTCTCAGCGCCCAGGTCCGCGCCGAACCCCGCCTCCGTAACCACATAGTCCCCCAGCTTCAGAGCGGCATCTGTGGCGGAAACGGAGTTACAGCCGTGGGCGATGTTGGCAAAGGGTCCACCGTGGATGAAGGCGGGCGTATGTTCCAGAGTCTGGACCAGATTGGGGCGGATGGCATCCTTCAGCAGGGCGGTCATAGCCCCCTGCGCCTTCAAGTCAGAACAGTATACCGGCGCCCCCGCACGGTTGTACGCCACCACCATACGGCCCAGCCGCGCCTTCAGATCCATGAGGTCAGAGGCCAGACACAGCACCGCCATGATCTCGGAGGCCACTGTGATATCAAAGCCGTCCTCCCGGGGCACACCATTCACCTTGCCGCCCAGCCCACAGACGATGTTCCGGAGCTGGCGGTCGTTCATATCCACGCACCGCTTCCAGGTGATGCGGCGTACATCGATATCCAGTGCATTCCCCTGCTGAATATGGTTGTCCAGCATAGCGGCCAACAGATTGTTGGCCGCGCCGATGGCGTGGAAGTCTCCGGTAAAATGGAGATTGATGTCCTCCATGGGCACCACCTGGGCATAGCCGCCGCCGGCGGCCCCGCCCTTTACGCCGAACACCGGGCCAAGAGAGGGCTCCCGCAGCGCCAGCACTGTCTTTTTTCCCAGCAGCGTGAGGGCGTCTGCCAAGCCTACGCTGGTGGTGGTCTTTCCTTCGCCGGCAGGCGTAGGATTGATGGCGGTCACCAGAATCAGCCTGCCTTTTCTGGGCCGGTCCCGCAGGGCCAAGGTATCCACCTTGGCCTTGTACTTGCCGTAGTACTCCAGCATATCTCCGCCAAGTCCCACCTTGGCTGCGATCTGGGAGATGGGCAGCATTTCCGCTGCCTGTGCGATCTCAATGTCCGACTTCATCCCTGTTTAACCCCTTTCCATTCTCTCTCGGAGCATCCGCTCTGTCATATGTCACGGGTTGAGGAGCGCCGCGGCGGCGGTGCCGATCAGATTTGCATCCGCCACCTGCCGGAAGGCATAATATCTGCCCAGCCGTCCGGTGATATATTCGGCGCACAGCCGCTCCAGCTTGCCCCGGAACAAATGTCCTTTGTAGAAGGTGGACCCCTCCGCCACGATACAGGCGGGCCGATGGATCCGCATACCCGCACCGGTCTGGAGCAGGATTCCCGCCAAGTTGGCGCACACCAAACGGGCCGAGCGTTCCACCAGGCGATCGATGATGGTATAGACCATCTCCCGGTCCTCCTCTTCCTGGCATATACCGGCCAGCACCCCATTTCCATAGGGTCGGGCGCAGAATGCGTCGGCCTGCACCATGGTAAGACCGTCCAGCTCCAACAAGCGCTGAGAAGAGCCCGGAGTAAAAAGTCCGTCCATGGCCCCCTGGCGCAGAGTCCGGTAGACCACCTCTCCCTGGTAGCGGCCCGACACCATTTTCTCATAATGGCACATGCCGGGATCCACCGAAGCCTGGTCCAACTGCCTGTCAAACTCCCCCTGGCACCCTCCGTCAAAGCGCGCCGACTCCATATTGACGAGCATATCACCCTTCTCCCAGGGCGTCGTCACCCGTTTCAGGCGCTCCGGCCGCTCTGCATAGCAGGTATTGACGCCGGTGCCATAGATGAGTCCCACATAGCCGTCGAACACCTCATCCCGCAGCTCCGCCACGCCGCCCAGCAGCGCGGCCACCGTGTCGTTCAGGACCACAAAGCGTACCCCCGCCGCCCCCTTCGCCTCCAGAGCGGCGGAGAGGTCCCGTCCCAGCTCCATGCCCTCAAACCCAACGATCCGGACCTGTTTGGCGATCCCAAGCACCCTCCCATCCCGGTTTGGAAGGCTCTCGGCGGCATAGGAAAAGCACAGCCCCACCCGGCGGCTCCGGTCCGTAAGGGGCAGGATTGCATCCGAGACCTGTTCTATGAACTCCGCCCAAGTGATGGCGCTCTGGGAGCCGGGCATGGGAAACACGCTCAGGTCCTCCACCTCCGGTCCTTCGGGGTGGACAGTAACAAGGCCGATCCTGAAATTGGTGCCCCCGGCGTCGATGACGATGGTGGGCTCCTCTTCAGGGACCTCTCCCTCCAGGGACAGATAGGTGGGCAGCATCATCATCCAGGCATCTTTTGCTCCCTGGAGCCCCCGCTCCATATCTCTTTGAAACGCCCGGGCACAGGCATCCACATCTGTAAAAGAGGGGGACATGCCATATGCTTTGAGAAATTCTTCCACACGTTCCACCGCGTTGGGCATTTTTCGTCACCTCACTTGTTCATTGCAAAAAGCGGGACGGGTTGTCACCCGCCCCGCTTCTCTATTCTACCTGTTTTCTTACTTCTTGGCAAGGTATTTCCGCATATCCAGCGCACATGCAAAGAGAATAATGGCGCCCTTGATAAGATAGAAAAAGTTCTGATTCATGCCGGGGATCATATTCAGACCGATAAAAATCAGCCGGAGCATGAGCACGCCGATCACAATACCGCTGATCTTGCCAATACCGCCGACAAAGCTGACTCCGCCGATGACGCAGGCCGCGATCGCATCCAGCTCATAGTTGAAGCCGGTATTGGCCGTATTGGAAGCGATACGGGCGCCCTCGATAAAGCCGGTAAAGCCATACATGGCACCTGCCAGGGCAAACACCATGACCGTAGTGAGAAACACATTCACCCCGGAGACCCGAGCGGCCTCCTCATTGGAGCCCAGGGCAAACATGTTCTTGCCAAACTTGGTCTTATTCCAGATGAACCACATAACAAAGGTGAGGATCACGGCGTAGAGGACGTACCAAGGCACGGACGCACCGCCGATATTGAACATTTCCCCCTTGACGAAGTCGGTATAGCTCTTATCCAGGTTGGCGATGGCCATACCGTTGTTGTTACCCATGGTCACGTAGATCAGCAGCAGGGTATAGACGATGAGCTGGGTGCCCAGGGTGACAATAAACGGATGGAGCTTGAACTTGGCCACAAAGAAGCCGTTGAAGGCTCCAATGGCGGCGCCGATGACCATGGCGACGACGATGACCACGGGGATGGGCAGCGCGCCGATCTCCGGCCACATCTTATTGGCCATGTTGAGGGTGCTCTGCAGCAGGGAAGCAGATACACAGGCGGTCAGGCCCACGATACGTCCGGCCGACAAGTCGGTACCGGTGAGAACAATACAGCCGCCGATGCCCAGAGCCGCGGGCAGATAGGCCGCCGTCTGGGAAATGATGTTGACAATGGAGCCGGTGCTCAGGAAATTCGGGTTGATGATGGCAATGTAGATGACGGCAATGACCATCAGGATGATCAGGGCGTTATTGAGGACGAAGTTGCCCACCTTTTGGGGTGTGATCATGCCGCGGGCCGACGTCTGAAGATTCTTGGACTCTTGACTCATATCGCTTTCCTCCCCTTATACATATTTGGCCGCCAGGGTGAGGATTTCCTCCTGGCTGGTATTCTTGGCATCCACCTCGCCTGCCACCTGGCCGCCGGACATCACCAGGATACGGTCGCACACGCCCAGCAGCTCCGGCATTTCAGAGGAGACCATGACGACCCCCTTGCCCTGGTTTGCCAGATCGATGATGAGCTGATAGATCTCGTACTTTGCGCCCACATCAATGCCGCGGGTCGGCTCATCCAGCAGCAGGACTTCCGGCTTGGTGAGGAGCCACCGGCCGATGATGACCTTCTGCTGGTTGCCGCCGGAGAGGGCACGGATCTGGGTGCTCTGACCAGGCGTTTTGATGTGCATGGCCTGGATCGCCCAGTCGGTGTCCTCCTTCATCTTTTTGTCGCTGAGGCAGATGCCCCCCATCAGGTAGCTGTTGAGATTCGAGATCACGGTATTTTCCCGGATGTCCCGGATACCGAAAATACCGGTGGCCCTGCGTTCCTCCGTCAGAAGGGCGAAGCCGTTTTTGATGGATTCCTTGGGCGTACGGTTTTGGATCGTCTTTCCATGGAGCTTGATCACGCCGCCGCCCTTAGTCATGGCGCCGAAGAGGTTCTCCAGCACCTCAGTACGGCCCGAGCCGTCCAGACCGGCGATCCCCAGGATCTCTCCCTTCCGGAGCTGGAACGAGGCGTCCCTGAGGCGGGTATATTTGCCGGAGAGATGTTCCACCTCCAGGATGGTCTCACCCGGCTCGTTGGTCTTGGGCGGGAAACGGTTGGTGAGCTCACGGCCTACCATCAGCTTGATGATCTCATCCATGGTAAGCTCCTTGGCGGGCCGGGTGGCCACCCAGGTCCCATCACGCATGATCGTAACATCGTCGGAGATACGGAGGATCTCCTCCATCTTATGGCTGATGTAGATGATGCCGCAGCCCTGGTCCCGCAGCATATTGATGATGCGGAAGAGATGCTCCACCTCGGTCTCCGTCAGGGAGGAGGTAGGCTCGTCGAACACAATGATCTTGGAGTGGTAGCTCACCGCCTTGGCGATCTCCACCATCTGCCGCTTGGAGACGGGCAGCGTACGCATGATGGCGCTGGGGTCCACCTCCACCTCCAGATCGCTGAAGATCTCCTTTGTCTTTTTCCGCATGATCCCCTCGCTGACCATGATACCGCCCACGGTGGGGTACCGTCCCAGCCAGAGGTTGTCCTGAACGCTGCGGGTCAGGGCCTGATTGAGCTCCTGGTGGACCATCGCCACACCGTTCTCCAAGGCCTCCTTGGAACTCTTGAAGTTGACCTCTTTGCCATCCAGGACGATGGTACCGCCATCCTTGCTGTAAATGCCGAAGAGGCACTTCATCAGTGTGGATTTTCCCGCGCCGTTCTCTCCCATCAGGGCGTGAACGGTACCGGGACGGACGGTGAGGGAGACCTTGTCCAGGGCCTTGACACCCGGGAACTCCTTGGAGATGTCACGCATCTCCAGCAATGCGTTTTCTTGCATTTGCATCCTCCTCTCTGTTCTGTGGCTCCTTGTGAAGCCGACGCTTCAGACGCGACGGAGCGCGGCGCGGCTGAAGCAAGGGCTTCCCAAGTCGATTGGGAACGAGCGGGGCTGCCGATGGTTGGCAGCCCCGCTCGGCCACTTGTGCTATTGATGCCGGGGATCTCGCCAGGCGGGGCCGATATCAGTCCTCGCTGTTGGCGTCGTAGATGCCGTAAGGCACGCGGATCTTGTTGACCTTGACGCTTCCATCCTCGTTCAGGTCGACATTGTACCCGCCGTCGGCATTGATACCGTCCATCAGCCCGGCGCCGCCGCTGACGTTGCCGACCAGGGCGGTGATGGTCTCCGCCATACCCACGGCGTCCTGTTTGACGGTAGCCGTCATCTGGCCGGCCTTGATGAGGGCCTTGGCGGAATCGGTGGCGTCCACGCCAAAGACGGGGATGCTCTTGCTGCCCTCCTCGCCGGTGTTATAGCCGGCGGACTGGAGCGCGGAGACAGCACCTTCGGCCATACCGTCGTTGTTGCAGATGACCAGCTCGATCATATTGCCGTTGGCCTCGGAGTAGGAGGACAGGTTGGTGCTCATAAAGTCGAAACCGGCCTGAGAAGACCAGGAGCCATTGGGGTCGACCTGATACTTGGTGGCGGCGTCGGCACCCATGAAGTACTCCAACTCAGGCTTGCCGGCCTCGACCAGGACAGCGTTGGCGTCCTCCACGCCGTACTGGGTGCGGGCCTCAGCCTCGGCATTGCCTTCCTGCCCCTTCATCATAGCATAGGTGATCTTACCGTCGCCGTTGAGGTCCACGGCGTCCCAGTTCTCTACCAGGTACTCGCCGATCATCTTACCCTGCAGGTGGCCGGCCTCGGGAGCGTCGGTGCCCACAAAGGCGCACTTCTCGTAGCTGTTGACCACGTCGTCGGAAACCTCGCGGTTGAAGAAGATGATGGGAATATCCTTGGCCTTGGCGGCGTCAACGGCGCTCTGGGCGGCCTCGGGAGAGGCGGTCTCGACAATGTTGACGATCAGCAGATTGTAGCCGTCGGTGATGGCGGTGTTAATCTGGTCGGTCTGGGTGGGCTGGGAGTTGGCGCCGTCAAAATCCTGATAGGTCACGCCCAGCTCGTTCAGCTTGGCGTCCAGGTTGGTACGAACGCTGGTGATGTACACGTCGGAGTACTGATAGTAGAATACACCGACCTTCAGATCGCTGGCAACGGGAGCGCTGGTATCTGCAGGTGCGCTGGTATCTGCGGGAGCAGGCGTGCTGCTGCCGCTGCCGCCGGAGCAAGCGGCAATGCTCAGGCACATGGCCCCGGCCAGGAGCAGAGCGGACAGTTTCCTCAGTTTCATGGAAAAATCCTCCTTGATTTTGATTGGCGAATGTTCGCCTAGTAGTATCCTACCGAAAAAGGGGACAAATAGCTATAGGAAAAATTACTTGATTCCATAAATAATCTCTCCACACCCTCCGTGTTTTTGGCTATGTTGTCCAATCCATGAAATTTTTTATGCTGCAAAAAGTCCTGCAACCCTTGCAATTACCAGCTTTTTTGCATGTGCATGGGGATCAGCGCCGTCTGATCCTTGATTTCTGCCGCCTCCTCAGGCGTCTCATTCAGAGCCAGGGCCCGTGCCAATCGGAAAATGGTCTCTCCATGGGCGGCGTAGTCCATGACCACCGTCCCCAGAAGTCTCTCCTCTCTCACCGCCTCCAGCCCCTGGGGCGTCCCATCGATCCCCACAATGTTATGAAAGTCCATGCTCAGCCGCTCCACGGCATCGGCGGCGCCAAGCGCCATATCGTCGTTGTTGCACAAAATGAGCTCCAGATCCGGATACCGCTCAAAATATCCCTCCGTAAGAGCGGCGGCCTGGTTCCGGTCCCAGTTTGCAATGCCGCCGTCCACCCGTTCCAAGGGTATCCCCCCATCCTTCAGCGCCTGTACGGAGACCTCGGTGCGGATCATGGCATCCTGGTGGCGGCTCTCACCCTCCAGCATCACGTATTGGAGCACGCCGTCCCCGTTAAGATCCAGGGACGCGGGGTCCTCCTCCCACTTGTCCAGCACGATCTGGGCCTGGAGCTGGGCGGACTGCCGGGCGTCGGAACCCACATAGTATACCCTGTCCCAGGTCTGCAAATCCTCCTGGACGGGTTCCCGGTTAAAAAATACCACAGGCACATCGGCGGACCGTGCCTTATCGATCACGTGGGCGGCGTCGGTGCGGTCCACCAGATTCACGCACAGCACATCGTAATCCAAGGAGAGGAACCGGTCTATCTGCTCGTTCTGAGTGGTCTGGCTCTCTCCGGCATCGGAAATGGTGAGATAGACCCGCTCGCCGTTCTCCTTGCTCCACGCCTCCACGCTCTCCTGCATGGCCGCAGTCATATTGGAGATGTAGGTGTCGTCTCCTTTATAGACTGCCACGCCGATCCGCAGGGGGGGCTCCTCATGTTTGCCCTGGCCTCTGCATCCGGACCCGGCCAGCAGCAGGAGCGCGCCCAACACAAGCGCGCTTGCCGCCCGTCTTTTCACAATGTCCCCTCCCTTCTATCCGATGGGGAACAGGATCTGATCCATGGGGTCGGTAAACATGTTCTCCGCCGTGGCCACATAGGACTCCAAAACGCGGTTTTCCTGGCGCTCCCCCTCCAGCTGGGCAATCACGCTCAACAAGCTGAGATAACCCGCGTCGTAATCGCTTTGGACCGCCAGCGCTGCGGCCTTCCCCTCCTCCAGATCGTGGAGGAGCTGGTTGGACGCCCCCATGCCGTATACCTGCGACACGCCGCCGCTGCGCTGACACAGCGCCTGGGTCATCTCCGGCTCCAGTGCCACGGCGGCCCGACCGTCCGGCAGTGCAAAGTCCTCCTCCGGGTCCACAGTAACTTGTTCGCAGGCGATCCTCCGCTCCAAAAGGCGGGTGACCAGCCCCTGATACCGCTGGGACGCGGCCTCCCCCGCCCCCCGGGAAAGATATACAGTACAGGCGCTCTGCCCGTCGGCAATGATGGCGTCGGCCAGTTGTCTTCCCATTTCCGCCGGGTCGGATGAGATATAGCATCCCACATCCGCCCCCTTCAGCTCCGGACCCACCACCGCCACCGCCAATGTGGAGGGGGCCTCCCGCAATCCTGCCGCAAGCAGTGTTCCGTCCACCGGTATGAGCACCACGCCGTCGGCTTCCGCCTCCCACTCCCCGCGTAGCGCATCCACCTGAGCCGGCCCCGGCTCCCCCTCATAGCGTGAGAGGAACCGCACGTCCACATTGTGCTCCTGCGCCGCCTGGTTCACCCCCCGGCGAAAGCTCTGCCAGTAGTCCTCGCCCGCTCCATCCAGCAAGACGGACACCCGGTAGATTCTGGGAGCATCCGTGGCAAAGGCATTCTGAAACAGCATGGCGCCCAGCGCGGAGAGCAACACCAGAAGGACACCGAAAAAGATGCGCTTCTCGATCCTTCCCATCACGTATCCTCCATTTCCCCATAAGGAACCGCGGGCAGATGCAGCGTGACCGTGGTGCCCTCGTCTGGCTCCGACTGGATACTCACGCCGTACTGAGGGCCGAAATAGAGCCGGATGCGCTCCTGCACGTTCTTCAGACCGATCCCCGAGCCTTTTTTTGTGCTTTCCCTGCGGTTGGATTCCGGTCCGGTGGTGAGAAGGCTCTCCACCACATCCTGGGTCATGCCCAGGCCGTTATCGGCCACCGTGATGGAGAGCGCTCCATCCGAGACCCCGGCCCTGATCTCGATCAGCCCGTCCCCGTCCATAAAATCCATGGAGTGGTAGATGGCGTTCTCCACGATGGGCTGGACCACCAGCTTGATGGTGGAGAGATTTTCCGCCTCAGCGGGGCAGTCGATCCGATAACGGAACTTATTCTTGTAGCGCATCTCCTGAATCAAGAGATAGTTGCGCACATGCTCCAGCTCATCCTTCACCGGGATGATGTTGCGGCCCTTGGAAAGGCTGATGCGGAAAAAGCGGGCCAGAGCGGTGACCACCCGCACGGCGTCCTCCCGCTGTCCGTTTTCGATCATCCAGACAATGATATCCAGCGTATTATAGAGAAAATGGGGATTGATCTGTGCCTGAAGGGCATTGAGTTCACTTTTCTGCTTCTGCTCGTGCTCCCGCACCATGTCTTCCGTAAGCTGCCGCATCCTGTCCACCATACCCTGGACCGCTGTGCCCAGCTCCCGCGTTTCGGAGGTCCCGCCCACATAGATCGGCAGGCTCTCCCCGCCCTCTTCCACCCGTCCTACCGACTCCTTCAGCCTCTGGATGGGATCGGTGAGCTTTTTGGAGAGGAGCACATTCATGAAGATCAGCAGTTCAAAGTAAGCGCAGAAAATGACCAGTACAAAGAGGAGATCCTGACTGGACCCCATCGTAAATCCCGGCTGGTCCACCACGCCGACCACCTTCCACCCGGTATACCCCACGCCCCGGACAATGATGGAGCGCTTCTCTCCATTCCACGTCTGCGTATAGATACCGTCCCGGTAAGCCGCCGCCGTCTGGTTTCCTTCCGTCACCAGCCCCGACGCGATCAGCGAGCGCTCCGGATGATAGATGAGCACCCCATCCCCGTCGATCAGGTACACGTATCCGCTGCCGGAGAGCTTCACGCTGCTGAAAAGACTGGCAAGGGCGCTGTATTTGAGATCAATGAGCAGAACGCCCAACTGCGTGTCCTTTCCCCGCGTGAGTTCCACGGCGCAGGAGAGGGAGATCACCCACTTGTAATTGTGCTCTGCATCCACGAAAAGGTTTTGGACCGCCGGTATCCCGAAATGGAGGTTTTCCGTGCGCTCCATTGCCTGGGCAAACCAGGGCGTCCCCCGGACATCCACCCCGGAGCGCAGCTTGGCCGCAGGCGCGGTGGCCACCACCTCTCCGTCACCGGTGAAGAGGACCATATTCTCCACATAGTCGCTGTAGGTATTATAGAGCAGCCGCATCTCCTCGCTTACCGAATGTTCGTCCAGGTCGGTATTTTTGACCACATTGTAGTAGATGGAATCAGAGAGCCGGATCATGTCCCGGAGATAGGTGTCCAGGGACTGGTTGACCTGCTCCACCAACATCTGATTTTCCCCCTCAATGGTGTCGTCCAGTTGGGTGGAGAACCGGGCGTACAGCGTGACGCCGGTGAGGAGAATGGCCAGCAGCGCGCTGACAGTAAAGGAGGCGAACATGGCATAGCGGATGGTTCCCCTGGAAAATCGCGTCCCGATCCTCTCGATCAGCTCCCGCAAAACCGGACCTCCCCCCTTCTGAAACGGTTTTCAGGCGCCGTATGCAGCCGTCTCTTGAAAACAGCCTATTTGCGGAACTGCGACGGCGATATTCCAAACCTCTTTTTGAAGACGTAACTGAAATAGTTGGGCTCGTCATAGCCCACCTTTTCGGCCACCAAATAGGTCTTGTCATCCGTAGTGCGCAGCAGCTCCACCGCGTGCTCCATCCGCACGTCGGTGAGATACTGCACATAGCTGCGCCCCGTCTCCTGCTTAAAGATGTTGGAGAAATAGGACTGACTGATGTGCAGATGTCCGCACAGCCGTTCCACCGACAAGCCGGAGTCAGGATAGTTCTCCCGGATGTACCGTTCCGCCTCCTCCACCAGCCGTTTGGCCGTGGAGACCCGGCGCTGGTCCATGCTGCCGCTCATCTTGAGACAAACACCCAGCAGCCAATCTCGCTGCCGCTGCTCCGGAACCTCCCCGGTCAGGAGCGGGAGCCACTCCCCTCGGTCGCCCAGCATCTCCTTCTCCCCCAGGCGGTACCGCTGGATGATGGGCAGCAGCGTTCCCAAAATGCCGATCAGCCGGGCCTGGCTGCTCCAGCCCTCTTCCCCGGCATAGAGAAGCTGATCCACCAGAGCGGCGATCTGCTCCTTCGAGCCGAACTTGATCGTGGACAAGAGCTGCTGCTCCCGGTGGTTATCCTGCTCCACCGGGCTTCGGTCCAGGCGCTCCATGTCCTGAATGTAGATGGGCTTTCCACCGCCGGTGACCGCCTTATATTCAATGGCGGCGCGCGCCTCCGCATAAGAGCCGTGGAGCTCCCCCACGTTCCGGCAGGGCCGCCCGATGCCCACGGTCACCGTCACACCCAGGATCCGGGCACACTGATCGCACACCTCTCCCATCAGGCTCATCAGCGTTTCAATGGGGTCCTGGTCCCAGCCCGTCATCACGATGACGGAGGAGAGGCTCAGGAAAATCTCCCGGCGGCAGCGTCCCCGCAGAGCGTCGTCCACCATCTGGCGGACCGAGACCGGCACCAGTTCGTCCGAAAGGGGCTGGCTCTGCCCGGTCCGGTGGCCGATCTCACACACGGCCACCACCTGTTGGGCGCACATCCCGATATCCATGCCGAAGCGTTCTATCTGCCGCTCCAGCTCCCCGCGCTCCATGGGGCCCAGAAGCAGCTCCTGCAAAAATTTCTCCCGCAGCAGCGGCAGGCTCTTTCGGTATACCTCCGTGAGTTGGGCAATGTTCCTCCGCTGGGCGAATTCTTCGTCCAGCAGGTTCCGCACCCTGCCCAGAATGTCCGTGAGCTCTTCGGCGTTTACCGGTTTGAGTACATATTCCACCACATTGAGCTTGATGGCCTCCTGCGCGTATTCAAACTCGTCAAATCCGGAGAATACGATCAGCTTCAGATTGGGCTTGCGTCGGGACAGCTCCGCCCCCAGCTCCAGCCCGTCCATGAAGGGCATTTTGATGTCGGTGAGCACCACATCCAGGTCCAGCGCTTCCGCTTTCTCAAGGGCGTCTCTGCCGTTCTCCGCGTCGGCCACGATCTCAAAGCCCACTGCTTTCCAGTCTATCTTATGGGCGATGCCCTCCCTGATCTCGGCCTCATCGTCCACGATCATGATTTTATAGAGGCTCATTCGGGCACCTCCCATCAGATTCAGTCATGGCGGAATGCGAACACGATCTCCTGCTGATAGATCCCGCCCGCCGCCAGCACAACGGTGGGGAAGGTCGGTTCGTTGACGGCGTTTGGAAAGCCCTGCCCTTCCAGTGCCACCGCCCCCCGCGGCACATAGGACGCGCCGGACTTGCCCTGCCTGGCGCTCAGTCCGTTGGCGGTGTAGACCTGGAGCCCCGGCTGCGTGGTGCTCAGATGCAGCGAGATCCCGCTCTCCGGCGCCCGGAGCACAGCTGCCTCCCGCAGGCCGTCGCCGCGCAGGATCCAGTTATGGTCATAGCCTCCTCCCAGTCTGATCTGGGGATGGGTCGTGTCCCAGCCCTCCCGCAGGGCCCTGGGCTCCCGCAAATCAAAGGGAGTACCCACCACTGAGGCAATGGTCCCGTTGGGACAGCCGTCCTCCGCCAGTTCGGTAAAGGCAATGGCGTCGATGGACAGGGTGTGCTCCCCCACCTCCCCCGCCCCCTGGCCATTCAGATTCCAGTAGGCATGACCGGTCAGATTTACCACCGTATCCTCATCCGCCTCCGCAGTCAGCCGCAGACACAGGGCGTTGTCCTCCGTGAGGGTATAGGCCGCTTCCACACGCAGGAGGCCCGGATAGCCCTCCTCGCCGGCCGGGGAGGTGCGCGAAAAGACGACGCTTTCTCCCTCCAGACGGTGCTCCCAAACATACCGGTCGAATCCCCGCGCGCCGCCGTGGAGGTGGTTCGCCCCCTGATTGACGGTCAGAGCGTACTCTCTGCCGCCCAAGCGGAAGCGCCCTCCCCGGATCCGGTTGGCACACCGCCCCACCAGCGCGCCCAGATAGTCGCCGTTCGCTTCGTACTCCGCCACGGAATCAAACCCCAGGCACACGTCCCGGGGCTTCCCATCCCGGTCCGGCACGACCATAGACCGGAGCCGCGCCCCATAATCCAGCACCTCGGCACAGGCTCCCGCGGCGTTCTCCATGCGCAGCAGCGTCACCGGGCGCCCCTCTCTGGTATGTCCAAAGGAGCGGATGGTGATACTCATGCCTCCGCCTCCACAGGGACGCCGCCCGCCGGACGGACGGCCAGGACATGGCAGGCGCCCGCTCCGAACACCTTCTCGATCTCCTTTCGGAAGCGCTCCAGGCCGGCCACGGGCACAAAGGCCTGCACCGTGCCGGCAAACCCGCCGCCATGGACCCGCCAGGCCCCGTCTCTCTCCAGCAGGCGGGCACAGAGGGCCAACGCCAGGGAGACGCTGCGCTCCTCCGCCTTATGGGCGGGATAGATGTTTTGCAGAAGGTCCATGGAGGAGCGCCCCGACTCCCGCACAAGGGCCAGGAAGCACTGGAAATCCCCCTCTTTCAGCGCCGCTGCCTGGCGGAGCACCCGCTGATTGTCCCCATAGAAGTGCATCGCCCGGAGAAGGGCCCGGTCCGACACCTTTCCCCTGAGCTCACCCAGGCGGGCATAAAACTCCGCTTCGCTGGTCCTGCCCAGCACATCCTGCCCCAGGCATTTGGCCACGGCGCACATCTCCTGGGGAATGGCCGCATATTCGTCGGTGAGATCTGCATGGCTGCCCCCGGCGTCGATGAGGCACAGCGCGTAGCCATAGTCAGCGGGCCGGCAGGGAATGGACTCCACCACCGGGGTTCCGGGGTCTGCGAAGTCGATGAGGCAGAAATCTCCCACCGCAGAGGCGCACTGATCCATCAGCCCGGAGGGCTTTCCAAAGTAGACGTTTTCAGCGAACTGCCCCACCTTGGCGATCAGTACCGGGGACATTTTTCCATGATTATAAAGGCCGTTGAGGATGGTCCCCACCAGCACCTCATAGGCGGCGGAGGAGGAGAGCCCCGAGCCGGGCAGCACATCGGAGCTCACATAGGCGTCAAAACCTCCAAACCGCAGGTCCAGCTCGTAGAGCCGGGCAGCAATGCCGCGGATCAGAGCGGCGGTGGTCCCGTTCTCGGCGGGTACGATCTCCAGCTTTTCCAGGTTGATGCGCTCTTCGCCGTGGCCTTCCGAGTAAATACGGATCACATTGCGGTCATTTTTGGCGCAGACGGCCACCGCATCCAGCGTCACTGCGGCGGCCAGCACCCGCCCCTGCTGGTGGTCGGTGTGGTTGCCACCGATCTCGCTGCGGCCCGGTGCGGAATAGAGTTCTACCGGCCGCTCCCCGCCAAAGCGTTCGCCGAATTTCTCCGCAATATGGAGATACCTCTTCCGCTGCCCCTCCCAGCAGCCGGGATACAGCCTTTGAAAAGTCTTGTCATACGCCCCCGCGTGCAGTGCAGCCTTTAGTTCCTGTACGTTCATTTTCTCACTCCGCCCTTCTCAAGGCCCGGGCGCGCCTCCATACCGTCCGCGCGCTCCGATCCGGTTTCTTACATTTTAACCTGTTTTGCGCCCCGTGACAAGGCTCAATTCGTTGAAAGCGCAGGGGGTGGATTCCCCGACGCGGCGGCTTTTCCGGGACGCCGTCCCCATACTCTGTGCCTTCTCGGAGAGGGCCGTGTGTCGGAAAGCTCCGGTCAGATCGGACGCGCCGCTCCGGCCTGCAAGTTGGAAAAGCTAATGTCCACCGCGTTCCCATAGTCTACAAAAGTGGACACTTTTGTATCCGTGCGTGGACCGATCGCGCAGCTCTCTTGAAATGAAATTTTTCTGTGTCATTTTTTCCATGTGCTGCGGCGCAGAGTGTAGCCGCAGTTTATGACACCTGGGCGTTCCATTTGGCACGCCCCTTGCATTGTCATAAAACGTAATGCATTACAACAAGTTCTCGAATATGTATCAATGGAGAGGCATTTTATGAGACTCAAGGAAAAAGTCGCTATTGTGACCGGAGCCGCCAATGGGATCGGCGCAGAAATTTCCCGCACCTTTGCCCGCGAGGGCTGCCATGTCGTCTTGGCGGATCTCGCTGCCGAGCAGGCGGCCGCCCTTGCCGCAGAGATTACCCATTCCACCGGAATAAAAGCGATCTCCGCATGCTGCAACGTCGCCGAAAAGGGGGATCTTCAATGCGTGGTGGATGCCTGTGTAGCGGAGTTTGGCACCGTGGATATTCTGGTCAATAACGCCGGGATCACACTTCCGGCCTGTCCGGTGGAGGACATCTCTCCCGAGCGGTGGCTACAGGTGTTGGGCATCGACTTGATGGGTGCCATTTATGGAACCCAGTGCGTCATCCCGGTAATGAAAGCCCATAGGAGTGGCAAGATCATCAACATGGCTTCCGTGGCCGGCCAGGTAGGCGGAGTATTCACCGAGGCCACTTATCCGGTATCCAAGGCCGGCGTCATCTGCTGGGCAAAAGCCGTGGCAAAGCAGGTGGGCGAGTATAATATCACCTGTAATTGTATCGCCCCCGGTACTATCCTGACCGCCATGACGGAAACCCTGGGTTCCGCCGAGGCGTCCCTGAACGTGCCCCTTCACCGCTTGGGCGACGTGAAGGACGTCGCTGCCGCCGCGCTTTTCCTGGCTTCCAGTGACAGCGACTTCATCACCGGCGCTACCATTGATGTCAACGGCGGCATGGGGATGCGCTGATTACGCCGTCGGACATGAAAAATGAGATAGGAGAAATGCTGTATGAACATGTATGATAAAAGAATTCGTTTGCGTGAACTGATGGCCGCTCCGGAGTGCGTACCTATGATGGGGGCTTATGATGTTCTCAGCGCAAAACTCATTGAGCAGGCCGGCTTCCCCATTGTCTACACTGGCAGTTTTATCACGGGTGCCTCCCAGTACTTCTTGGCCGATGTGGGCTTGGTCCAGCTCAAAGACCTGCTTCCCTTGGCCTATGAGATTGCCAAGGAAGTGGATTTACCCATCGTATGCGATGTAGATAATGGCTGGTTCCACTCAGGTAATATCTGGCGCACGGTTCATGAGTTTGAGTCCGCCGGGGTATCCGGCATCCAGGTGGAGGATGGAATCATCGGTAAGCATGTCTCCACCGGTGCCGTTGACATGTCTAAAGATGTCATGTGTGACCATATTAGAGCCATGTGCGAGGCCCGTAAGGACCCCAATTTCGTCATCATCGCACGCACTGATGCCCTGTGGCTGAAGAATGACTTAGAGGAAACCATTGACCGTTGCAACGCCTATCTGGACGCTGGAGCCGACGCCTGCTTCATCACCTTCCCCGGCTCCATTCAAGGCATGAAGGAGTGGCGCCACCGCATCCACGGCCCTGTGGTTACCACCTGTATCAGATTTGAAGATTCTATTGCACAGGAGACCGAGGCGGGGGCATGCCTGTCCTGCTACTGGCCAAACACCATTTATGCCGCCTTTACGGCTGTCCGCAACACGCTGAAACAGTTTGCGGAAACCCGCGACATGACCAAGGTGGACGCCAAGTTTGACGAGGATGAACTGCTCAAGCTTCTGCCCCTCCAAAAGTATTACGATCAGATGGACAAGTACCACGGGGAAAAGATGTATTTGGGCGGTTGAGAAGGTCGGATATAGGCTGCATTGAATATAACAAAAGGGGGCTTTGAGTTGATTTCTATACTGTGGGTTGTCCTAACTTTAGCCTTAGTGGTGGTCTTGGCCTTTAAGAAGGTCAACATCGTGGCAATTTCGGTGTTGGCGGCTGCGGTGTTGGCTCTGCTGGACGGTCAGAATCTGATGACGGCTCTGACGGACACCTTTATGACCTCGGCAGCTAACTATGTAAAAAACTTTCTGCTTCTATTCGCTATCAGCGCTCTGTTTGGCAAGCTGATGGAGGTCACCGGTGCCGCCGCCTCCATCGCAAAATTTCTTGCCAAGCTTCTTGGCCCCAAGTTTGCCATCGTAGGTGTAGTACTCACCGGTGCCGTCTTGGTCTATGGCGGAATCTCCTCCTTAGTTATCGCTTTCACCCTGTACCCCATCGCCCTAGCCTTGTTTCAGGAGGCGGATCTGCCGCGACGCTTGCTGCCCGGTGCTATTGCTGCCGGCTGTTTCACTTTTGCCGCCTCCGCCTTCCCCGGTACGACCCAGCAGATGAACATCATTCCCCAACCCTATCTGGGCACCGATGCCATGGCCGCCCCATTGCTGGGCATCATTTGTGGCATCATCGGCCTGTCTCTTGCCTGTATCTATATGTATTGGGAGGGCCAGCGTGCCCACAGGAACAACGAGCATTTTATGGCTGACGAGAGCATCATGAGGGACATTGAGGCTTCCAAAAAAGAAGGGGAGAACATACACCCCTTGATTGCCTTTATCCCGATGCTGGTTATCATCGTGCTTCTGATTGCTTTCCGAGTTCCCGCCCTGCTGGCAGTATTCGTGGGCACTATCGTCTGCGCCGTGCTCACCTTCAAAACACTGAAGGAAAAGGATATCGGCGCATGCATCACCGCTGCCGTGCAAAATGCGGGCAACGCAGTAATTTTCACTGGATCCATCGTGGGCTATGGCGCTGTGGTAGGGGCCAGCACAGGCTACGCCGTGCTCAGTGAACTTCTCACCTCCCTGAACGCTCCCCCACTGGTGTCCTTCTCCCTGGCTACCACCATCCTGGCGGGCGCAGCTGGAAGCGGTTCGGGCGGCTTGGTCATCGCTTTGGAGGCTATGTCCGAGCAGTATCTGGCATTGGGCATACCTGCCGAGGTGTTGCATCGGGTAGGTGCCTTGGCCGCCATTGGTCTAGATTCCCTGCCCCACAACGGCGCCGTTATTGTGTTGCTGGGCTTGTGCGGAATGACGCACAAGGACTCCTATAAGCAAATTTTTGTCACCACCGTTGTTATTACTTGTCTGGTGTTTATCATTTCCATCATGTTGGCAACTGTCATGTACGGTCTATAGCTGTATCCAATCCACAGTCAAAAAGCCGGGAGCTTTGCGGGCTCCTGGCTTTTTGACATAAGAAAGGATTCATGATATTATTTTATTACTATATCGTAGCAAGGAAGGTGCTGGCGATGTCAGGGACAAGTAAGAAAGAGAAAGAAATTGAATTGCTGCACACCATTCTACAGCACTGTGACGGCTCCATCTTTGTAACTGATGGTGAGGGCCGGATCATTTTTTCCAATGACGAGTCCTCCCAAGCGTTGGGCCTTGCTACAGAAGATTTGTTGCATATGACGATCTACGATTTGGTGGATGCAGGTATTACCAAGGGCGCCGTATCGGTTAAGGTCATTGAAAGAAGGTGTCCCGTGACCGACCGGGTTTACTACCCTGGTCACCGAGAGAACATTGTTACCGGCACTCCTGTTTTTGATGACAGCGGAAACCTGATCATGGTGGTGGTCTACGGGCAGGGGAAGAAATCCATTTCGGAACGGATCAAATTCCTGGAAGAGAGAGACAACGCTTTCTCTCAGGCCGTTGATAAATTGCTGGATTTTCAGTCTGAATCCCATATAGTGGCGGAAAGCCCGACAATCCAAACGTGCTTCTCCATGGCTAAAAATGCTGCCCACCGGGACAGCTCAGTCATGCTCTATGGGGAATCTGGAAGCGGCAAAGAGATTATGGCTCGCTTTATTTACAATAATAGCTACCGAGCACAGAGGTTGTTTTTACCTGTCAACTGCGCGGCGATTCCGTTGGAACTGATGGAATCAGAGTTTTTCGGGTATGAAAGGGGGGCTTTTACTGGGGCCAACCACGAGGGGAAGCGGGGCCTGTTCGAACTGGCGGACGGCGGCACCCTGTTTCTGGATGAAATTGGTGAACTGAACCTTCCTATGCAGGCCAAGCTGCTTCGGGTACTGGCTACCGGCGAAGTCCAACGGGTCGGGGGCTCCAAACCCAAAAAGGTGGACGTGCGGATCATAGCCGCCACCAACCGGGATCTGCGTCTCATGATGGAAGACGGCACCTTCCGCGAGGATCTCTACTATCGGCTAAATGTAATTCCGATTACCATCCCACCGCTGAGAAAGCGGCATGAGGACATTACGGTGCTGGCCACCCAATTTTTGTGCCAGCTAAACAAGAAATATTCCACCCATAAATTATTTTCAGGGCCTGCACTGGCTGCCCTTCAGAACTATGACTGGCCTGGAAATATCCGTGAGCTGCGCAATGTCGTCGAGCGTGTATTTGTCATTATACCGGAGGACATGATTACGGAACAGCATATCCGTGACATTCTGGGCGTCTCCCATACCGTCGCGGCTAGCGCCGGGGAGGAGATGGCCCTATCGGAGGATTTTTGGGAGAGTTCTCTGCAAACGGCTACCGAGCGTTTTCAGCGCGCCTATCTTACCCGTGTGCTCAGATCCTGTGGCGGGAATATCCGTGCAGCCGCCCGGTATGCGGGTATCGGACGTTCTGGTCTCTATAAAAAGCTGGACCGAATGGGTATGATGGAGAAATCCCATTGGATAGACCCAGACAAGTCCTCCTAATCTTCCCATTGGAAGCGGATGAAACCGAGCGTTGACTTGCTTCAGGCCGCCCACCAAACGAGTTTTATAGGCATGGCCTGCCCCCCTAGTCGTGTTGCCCTCTCTATGCGCCGCTTTCAGGCGAGGGTGCCCGCCGAATGTGGGGCGACGCGCGTTTTGTCTTTGTCCTGCCCCAATCACAGTAAAAAGGATGGCGCTCCGCCTTTTCCGGCAGAGCGCCATCCTTTTTTATCGGGAGCTCATGTCACAAAATTTCACACAACAGCGGGACACGATCGCCGTTTTCCCGTTCACAGCAGGTTTTTTCCCGTCTCCGGGTCGAAGAGGTGGACCAAGTCCTCACGGAAGGTAAAGTGCAACTCGGTGCCGTAGCCCATACCGCCCCGCTGCTCTTCCGCCAGCTCCGTAGTGGGGATGCGCAGTACCACATCCTTGCCGCCGGCATTTACGTGCAGGTGGATCTCGCTGCCCATCATCTCGGACACGTCCACCTTGGCGGAGATGGTGTGCTCCCCCGCGCCGTTCTGGAGATGGATATGCTCGGGACGGATCCCCAGGGTCACGGGCCGCGTCTCCGCACCCTTGTCGGCCAGCCCTTGCTGGATCTTTTCAGACAGGGGCATCATGGCCCCGCACACCTCCACCTGGTAGCCGCCGCCGGTCTTTACCAGCTTGGCGTCAAACAGGTTCATCTGCGGAGTGCCGATAAACCCGGCCACAAAGATATTGGCAGGGTGCTCAAATACCTCCTGCGGGGTGCCGATCTGCTGGATATAGCCGTCCTTCATGATGACGATGCGGTCACCCAAGGTCATAGCCTCGGTCTGGTCGTGGGTGACATAGATGAATGTTGTGTCGATGCGCTGGCGAAGCTTGATGATCTCAGCCCGCATCTGATTACGGAGCTTGGCATCCAGGTTGCTGAGCGGCTCATCCATCAGAAAGACCTGGGGATTGCGCACGATGGCGCGGCCGATGGCCACGCGCTGGCGCTGACCGCCGGAAAGCGCCTTAGGTTTGCGGTCCAGATAGCTGGTGATGTCCAGGATTTCGGCGGCCTCCCGCACCTTCTTGTCGATCTCGTCCTTGGGCAGCTTCCGCAGCTTCAGGGCGAAGGCCATATTTTCGTACACGGTCATGTGGGGATAAAGGGCATAGTTCTGAAAGACCATGGCGATGTCCCGGTCCTTGGGCTCCACATCGTTCATCCTCTTGTCGCCGATCAGGAGGTCCCCCTCGCTGATCTCCTCCAGCCCGGCGACCATACGCAGCGTGGTGGATTTACCACAGCCGGAAGGGCCCACCAGAACGATGAACTCCTTGTCCGCGATCTCCAGATTGAAATCGTGGACCGCCGTCACCTTGTTGTCGTAAATCTTCTTCACGTTTTTCAGGGTCACAGTTGCCATGTACACAGGCCGTAGGGGCAATGCCTCCGCAAGTACCCCCTCGCCCGCAGAGCGCATAGCTCCGCGGACGTTACGACAGGTCTCCACACTGCCGCACCGCCGGCCCGGCGGGTTAGGTCTCCTCCTTTTTTACGGCTCCCGTGCCCCTATAAGGTAGGAGTAAGGGCCCGGGGCCTTTTTCTATGTCACCGCGGTCAGCCGCGGGGGACACCCATTCCGGTCATTAACACGCTTCCTCACCGGTGTTTGGCAGTCTGGACAGCGCCGCCCGGTCTCCCACCAGGACCACGTCGCCATGAAGCTGCAGGATGGAGCCGGGTACCTCCGGTGTGATCGGGCCGCAGAAAGAGCGGTAGACGGCCTCGGCTTTGTCCTCACCGCTCACCGCCACCAGCACCCGGCGTGCCTCCATGATACAGCCGATGCCCATGGTAATGGCCTGCCGCGGCACCTCATCCGCACTTTCAAAAAAGCGCGCGTTGGCGTCAATGGTGCTCTGGGACAGCTCCACCACATGGGTTTCCTTGATAAAAGCGGGGCCCGGCTCGTTAAACCCGATGTGTCCGTTCCTCCCCAGGCCCAGGAGCTGGAGGTCCGTGCCGCCCAGCGCGCGGAGCATGCTGTCGTACCGACTGCACTCCTCTTCCGGGTCCTGCGCCATGCCATTGGGCACATAGGTGTTCTCTTGTCGGATATCGATGTGGTCGAAGAGGTTTTTCTGCATGAAATCACGATAGCTCTGGGTATGGGTAGGGGCGAGCCCTCTGTATTCATCCAGGTTTACCGTGATGACGTCCCAAAAGCTCAGATCGCCCTTCCGGTTCCATTCGGCCAACTGATGGTAGATTCCCACCGGAGTGGACCCGGTGGCCAGCCCCAGCACACAGTCCGGCTTTCGGATGACCTCGGCCGAAATCAAATTGGCGCATCGGCGGCTCATGGCCGCATAATCCGCCTCTTGATAAATTCTCATAAATGACAGACTCCCTTGCCTACATTCTGTAGTCATTATAAATGAAATCGCCCGAAAAGCCAAGTACAATTTTTCCGACGCAGGACGGCCCGCATCTGTCGCACATCCGCCCCAGGAGCAGAAAGGCAGGGGTCTTGCGGCCCCTGCCTTTCTGTGCGGCAGAATCGTTCCGTCCGGCGGCCCGTGTCTTACCGCTGGCCCTTGTCGTAGGGGATGCCCTCTGCCTTCGGCGCCCTGGACTTTTTGGAGGTGAAGGCCAGCACGATCAGCGTGATCAGATAGGGCAGCATCCGGTAGAAATGGGGGCTCACGCCGATCTGCGCCAGCAGGTACACCCCATCTCCATTGATATCGATGCTGGCGTAGGAGGCCGCCACGCACTTGAAAAGGCCGAAAAGCAGCGCGGCGCCGGCAATGTTCAGCGGCTTCCAATTGCCGAAGATCATGACCGCCAGAGCCAGAAAGCCGAACCCCGCCACATCGCCGGTAGCGGCACAGTTGGCGGTGGTCAGAGCGTAAACGAAGCCTCCCATGCCCGCCAGCGCGCCGGAGATGGTGGTTCCGGCGTAGCGCATCTTATAGACGTTGATCCCCAGCGAGTCGGCCGCCTGGGGATTTTCGCCACAGGAGCGCAGACGCAGACCGAATCTGGTCTTATAGAGAATGATGGACAGCACCACAAACAGAAGGATACAGACATAGGTAGCCAGATAGACCTTATGGAGAAAGGTGTTGCCGAAAAAGCCCAGATCTGCTGTGCGGTCAAAGCCCAGCGTGGTCTTTTTGATCATGAACCAACTGGCGGCGTCGCCTTCCGCCATCTGAAGCGTATTCTGGTTGGCCAGGATACGGATGAGAAAGAGCACCAGGGCGGGGGCCATAAGGTTCAGGGCCGTGCCGCCGATGGTCTGATCGGCCCGCAGATTCACGGAGGCGAAAGAGAGCAGCAGGGAGAACACCGCCCCCAGCACCGCCGCCACCAACATGGCCAGCAACTCAAAGCCCTGAAGCGCCACCCAGTTGTCCGCCGCTTTCGCCGCCGCGAAGATACCGACCTTCTGCGTCAGGTTGACAAAGAGCACCCCCGTGAAGGCACCGAAGATCATAATGCCCTCAAGAGCCAGGTTGATGATACCGCTGCGCTCGGCAAAGACGCCGGCCAGGGCCACGATCATCAAAGGGACCGCGTAAATCAAGGTCTGCTGAATCAGAAACGTCATGCCTGCTCGCCTCCTTCCTGCGCCCCGGAGGACGGTCCGGCGCCCGTATCCGTCCCTCCGGCCTGTGCCGCGATCGCCTTTTTGCGCTTTTTCCGTCCGTCGAGCAGCATCCGGATCAGCAGTGAGAATGCGCTCAGATATACGATCGTGGCGATGATCACATCCGTGATATACTCGTTGTAAGCGGTCAGGTTGGTAAGCTGCAGACCCACGATATCCAGCATGGACATAAAGCAGCCGGTAAAGATCACCGCGATGGGGTTGTTTGCCGCCAGCAGGGCCACCGGAATACCGTTGAACCCAATGGCGGGCAGGGACTGGTAGGTAGACCAGAAAAACTCGGTATTGCCGGAGAGGTAGTAGAGGGCCGCCGCCGCACCGGAGAGTCCGCCGGCAATGGCCATAGAGAGCACGATGTTGCGCTTGTCGTTGATGCCGGCATAGCGGGCGGCATGGCGGTTGCTGCCGCAGGCCTTGAGCTGGTAGCCCAGGGTGGTCTTGGACATCAGGATATAGACGAGCACGGCGATCACCACGGCAATCACGATCCCGCCGTTGACCTGAGAATTGGGGAAGAGCTTGTTGAGCCCCAGCTTGGCGGTCTCCACGCCGTTGAAGCTCGTCTTATAGATGTAGCCGCTCTTGGTGTTCTCCACCACGTTGCGGAACTGGCTACCGTCAAACATCCAGGTGACCAGGTTTGCCGCGATCCAGTTGGTCATGATACAGGCCAGCACCTCGTTGATGTTCAGGAACGCCTTTACCAGGCCCGGCAGGCAGCCCCAGAGGGCGCCCGCCAGAATCCCGCCCACAAAGGCCAGCGCCCAGATCAGCCAGGCGGGCACCGTCTCGGAGGGGATACCCAGGGCAATCATCAGGGTGGCCGCAGTGCCCATCAGGTACTGTCCCGGGGCGCCGATGTTGAAGAGTCCGGTTTTAAACGCCACCGCCACGGACAGTCCGGTCAGGATCAGCGGCGTGGCCCGGAAGAGCATGTTGCCCATGTTTGTGGGGTTGAAGCCGAAGGTCAGGCTGCCCGCCGCGTCGCGCCCGGTACTGACCAGACCACCGAAGACCAGGCGGATCCCATCCCAGGCGCTGGACAGCCCCAGGGCGGGATTGGCGAGGCCCACAATCAGGATGATGACGCTGCCCACCGCCAGGCCGATCAGGATGGAGATCAGGGATGCCAGGACCGCCTTGGTCCCATCCCTGCCGTATAAACTGGAAAGCTTCTGCTTCACACCTGCTCACCCGCTTTCGTCGTTCTCTTGGCGCCGGCCATATAGAGGCCCAGCTCCTGTACGTTGGTGGCCTTGGGGTCCAGCTCGCCCACGATCTCACCCTCATACATCACGAGGATGCGGTCGGACAGGCTCATGACCTCGTCCAGCTCCAGGGAGACCAGCAGCACCGCTCTCCCCTTGTCCCGCTCGGCCACCAGTTGGCTGTGGATGTACTCGATGGCGCCCACATCCAGGCCTCGGGTCGGCTGCACCGCCACGATCAGGGGCTTTTCCCGGTCGATCTCCCGGGCGATGATGGCCTTTTGCTGGTTGCCGCCGGACATGCTGCGGGCGATGGTGACCGGCCCCTGTCCGGAGCGCACGTCATACTGTTCGATCAGATGCTCCGCGTAACTGCGCACGGCGCCCCGGTCGATAAATCCCATATGCTGGAACTGCGGTTCCTGGAACCGCTGCAGCACCATATTCTGCTCCAGCGTAAAGTCGAGCACCAGGCCGTGCTTGTGCCGGTCCTCCGGAATATGGCTCATCTGGGTCCCCCGCTGACGGATGGAGGCATGGGAAATATCGTGTCCACACAGAGTCACACTTCCTCCGCCGCTCTTTTCCAGACCAGTCAGCCCATAGACCAGTTCCGTCTGACCATTGCCGTCGATCCCTGCAATGCAGAGGATCTCCCCCGCATGGACCTCAAAGCTGACGTTGTTGACCGCGTTGCGCTTGTGCCCCTTGGACGGGACCACGAGATTCTCCACCCGCAGCACCGCGTCCCCCGGCCTGGCCGTCTCCTTTACGACCTCCAGCTGGACAGGGCGTCCCACCATCATATTGGACAGGGACTGCTTGTCCGTATCCTTGGTCTCCACGGTCCCGATGTACTTTCCCTTGCGCAGCACGGTGACACGATCTGCCACGGCCATGATCTCGTTGAGCTTATGGGAGATGAAGAGAATGGATTTCCCCTCCTTGGCAAACTCCCGCATGGTGGCCATCAACTCGTCGATCTCCTGGGGCGTGAGCACCGCCGTGGGCTCGTCGAAGATGAGGATCTCGTTGTCCCGATAAAGCATCTTCAAAATCTCCACCCGCTGCTGCATCCCCACCGTGATGTCCTCCACCTTGGCGTCCAGGTCCACCTTCAGGCCGTACCGCTCCGACAGGGCCTCCACCTTTGCGCGGGCCGCCTTTTTCTGCAAAAACCCCATTCTGGTGGTCTCCGCGCCCAGGATGATGTTATCCAGTACGGTGAATACCTCGATGAGTTTGAAATGCTGGTGTACCATGCCGATGCCCAAGGCGGTGGCGTCGTTGGGATCGTTGATCTTCACAACCTCGCCGTTTTTCTTAATGGTCCCCGCCTCAGGCTGATATAGGCCGAAAAGGACGCTCATCAGGGTGGACTTGCCCGCGCCGTTCTCCCCCAAAAGGGCATGGATTTCTCCCCGGCGCAGCTGCAGGGTGATGTCGTCGTTGGCAATGATCCCGGGGAACTCCTTCGTGATGTGGAGCATCTCGATGACGTTCTCAGATTGCATAATGATCAGCCCGCTTCCTCCGTTAAAATACATAAATAATTATAGTATACCCATCCCAAAAAAACAAGAAATTTATCCATCCCACCCGAAGTCGGCGGCGCACGGCGGATGCGCCTCTCCTCCCACCACTTTTTCGGAAGGTTTTTTCCTCCTCCAGCGCCTCTGCAAAAGGGAAGGGCGGAGACTTAATGTCCCCGCCCCGCTGGTTTCACCACATTCAACTCTCAAAGCGCGCTGAAAGCCGGAGGGATTCGATCCCGACCCACTCGGCTTCCGCCTCGCCGCACAGGGCGGCCAGCGTTTCCGGCCGGCCTGAGACGTAGACGCCGTAAGTGTATGCGCCGTTCTCCTCCACATAGCGCAAGGCGTCCCGGTAGTAGCTCCCCGCCGGCCCGCCGATCTTTTCCGCCAGGACCGCCCGCTCCGCCTGGTACCCGAGCAGGGCCAGGAAGTGCCCGGTATAGACCTTTCCCAGGTCGCTGTCCTCCCTGTGGAGGGGCAGCCACAGGAAGGGATATCGCTCCTCGTCCTCCTCCGCGCCCAGCATGCTCAGCCCCGCCGCGTCAAAGCCCGCCAGGGGAAGGAGCTGCCTGCGCTCCCCATCGTTGATGCGCACTCCCACCCACTGGAACCGCAGGTCCGGATACCGTCCGGCCAGCCCGGCGAATTCCTCCATGGAGAGGTCCCGCGCAAAGGAGAGAGACAGTGTCGCATCCAGATAGTCCGGCAGTTCGGCCAGAGCCGCCGCCGTCTCCTCCGGGCTGTGTCCTGGTACCTGCTCCGTGGCATAATAGGGATAGGTCCCCCGGGTGAATTGGTTGATGGCCACCCACCGGCGATAAAAGTCCTCCTCAAAACGAATGTCCGCCAGATCCATGGTTCCCTTGGTCGCAGTCCACTCCCCCGCCGCCAGGTCGCTCTCATAGAGGGTGAGGTCGTAGGAGCCCAGGCCGGTCTCCTGGGCATACACCGTCTGGCTGGACCACTCCGGGAAATGGAGGCTCTCCAGCACGGCCACTTCCAGCTCCAACGAATCCAGATAGTTGTCGCCGTCTGCCGTCGGATCGTAGAGCACATATCGGTTGAGCAGGGGGACGGCGGCAAACCGCCAGGCCAAGAGGGCCAGAAGCACGAGGACGAAGGCCACCAGGACCGTTCCCGCCCGGACCCTCCGCACCGCCTGTCTAACTCTGCGGACCTCTCCCCTCTCCTCCCCCGTCTCCGGCCCTCCGGGCAGGTCCAGTTCGTCGTGTTCGGCCACGTAGTCGGTGAGCAGGCGGTATTTTGCAAGCTCTTCCTCCACCAGCTCCGCCTCCTCCGGCGTGGCCGTGCCGGAACGATAGCGTTCATAAAGCGTTTCAAATTTCATAGCCGCCCTCCTCCAGAATGGTTCTCAGCCTCTGCCGCGCCCTGCAAAGCGCCGTCTTGGCAGCTCCCTCCGTCATCCCTGTGAGCTCTCCCGCCCGTCTCAGGGAGAGTCCGCTGAAGTAGTGGAGCGTCAGAAGCTCCCTGGGCTGGTCCGGCAGTTTTCTCAGCGCCCGGTAGAGGGCGGCATACCGCTCCTCCCGTAGCAGCCCCTCCAGAGCCGCCTCCGGTACCGGCAGGTCTAGCCCCTCCGCCGGCACGGTGGGGCGGCGCTTTCTCCTGCGCAGCTCATCCAGCCACAGGTGCCTGCACACCCGGAGCAGCCAGTAGCGGACGCTGGGGTGGCTGTCGTCAAGGGTCAGCAGCGCTGCCTCGAATGCGTCGGACACAAGGTCTTCCGCCAGAGCTCGGTCCCCGCACAGGGAGAGGGCATAGAGGAGCGCGGCGCGATAGTGATCTCGGTAGAGCGCCTCCAGCGCGTCGGCATGCATCGTTCTCCCCCCTCTATCTCAATAAGCGCCGGACACTGAAAAAGGTTACAGAAAAAAAGGCGCGGGGACCCGCGCCTTTTTTGCCTATTTCTGCATATGGCTCCGGGCATATTCCGCCGCAGCCTCCTGCGCCGCCCGGTCTGGAAATGCCTTGGCAGGAAAGACATGGAGCTTGTTGTCCCTGCGGAAGAGGAAGAGCCCCTCCTCCTCGGAGCAGACCGCCGCCACCTGGTCCCAGCGGGCGGTCTCCCGCTCGCCTCCATGGAGGCTTACCATCCCGCCAGACCACCACAGCTCCCGCTGGGGGCCGTCCAGCATGCTTCGCAGGGCCCCCTTCCGCTCCTGACGGGACACCAGGAACCGGAGCACGGGCGGGAGCAGCATCAGCAGCGGCACACACAGGGCCAGCCCCAATAGGACAATCCCCAGGGCATAGAGCCATTCCGCCGCTCCCTCCCGGGGAATGGACGTCCCCACGCCGATCCCGGTCAGAATGCCCGTGAGCAGTACAACGGGCCCCAAAACCGACATCACGATCCTGACGGGCGTCCAGAATAGCCGCGTGTGGACATAGCGCAGGTTGGCCTGCGTCAGCACGCGGCACAGTTCAGCCGTTTCCCAGGTATACTCCAGGGTGATCTCCGCCTGGGGGAGCCGTTCCGCCTCCCCGCCGCCCGGTTCCTCCCTCTCCTGCGGCACGTCTCCAGACATAGCGCCATGCAGCGCCGCCGCAAACGCCTCCCGCTGCGCCCCGTGTTCAAAGGCGCAGGGCGGCAAAACCTCCCACGGTCCGCTTTTCGTATAGAGGAGGCAGAAGCCCTTTTTCGTCCATATCTCTGTGAGCTGCCCCCACGGCAGCACCAGGCGGTTGTCTCCGTACCGCACCGTCACCCCTTCCGCCGTCAGCGTTACCACATGGGGCCCGAAAAAGGCCGCGTCGGGGCGGTTCACCCGCAGCCGCCTTCCGGCACGCCGCCGGGGCGACAGCAGGTACACCTCCAGCGCACTCAGGAGCAGCATGGCCAGCAGCGGCCCCAAGACCCAGGTGAACGCCTCCTCCCACTCTCCCCAGACGCGGACCACCCCCAGCATCAAGAGTCCCCCCGCGCCCACTCCCGCCGGCAGCAAAAACAGCAGCCGTGCCGCCAGGCGCAGCACTGAAAGAGGTCCTTTCAGCCTTCCCTCATGGAGGCTGAGCCCCCGGAGATAGTCGTCCCGTGTCAGATTATAGCGCAGTTCCATGGGTCACCTCGTCTCTTCGTCCTGCCGTTTTGACGTCCCGCCGACTGAAAAGGTTGTCTCTGCGGGAAAATATTTACTTTCTTCCCTTGCCCGGCTTGGCGTTTTTCCTGGCCTTCGGCTTGGCCCATCCCGCCTTCCGCTTGGGCTGGACGTCGTTGTGCTCCACCCGTTTGCCCTTCTGCTTGAGCTTCTGGTCCTGGGGCTTTCCGGCGGGTCTGGCTCCGCCGCTCTGGGGGCGTGAGCCCGCCGCCGGGCGGTTGGGCCGCAGAAGGCACTCCCGGCCGTAGCCGATGAGGTCCTCCCGGTGGGTCCTGTGAAGCGCCTCCAGCACCAGAGGGCGCTTCTCCGGACGCTTCCACTGCATCAGGGCACGCTGCATCGCCTTGTCGTGGGCGTCGGTGGGAACATACACCGCCGCCATGGTTCTGGGGTCCAGCCCGGTGTGATACATGCAGGTGGAAAGGGTACCCGGCGTGGGATAAAAGTCCTGGACCTGCTCCGGCTGACGGCCCGACTTGTTCAGCCATTCGGCCAGGCGCACCGCGTCGTCCAGGGTGCAGCCTGGGTGGGAGGACATCAGATAGGGGACCAGATACTGCTCCTTGCCGTACTTCTGATTGAGCCGCTCATACTTCTGGCGGAACTTCTCATAGACCTCCACATGGGGCTTGCCCATCTCGTCCAGCACGCCGTTGACACAGTGTTCCGGAGCCACCTTGAGCTGCCCCGAGACGTGATATTTCACCAGTTCTGCGAAAAACTCCCCACTCTGGTCCTTCATCATGTAGTCAAAGCGGATCCCGGAGCGGATGAACACCTTTTTCACCCCCGGAATCCCGCGCAGCTTCCGCAGGAGCATCAGATAGTCGGTGTGGTCGGCGTCCACATTGGGGCATGTCTCCGGGGAGAGGCATGCCCGGTTCTTGCAGAGCCCCGCCTTGAGCTGCTTTTTACAGGCAGGCCGGCGGAAGTTGGCGGTGGGCCCGCCCACGTCGTGGATATATCCCTTGAAGCCGGGGTGCCTGGTCAGCTCCGTAACCTCCCGGACCACGCTCTCATGGCTGCGGGAGGAGATGATGCGCCCCTGGTGGAAGGCCAGGGAACAGAAATTGCAGGCGCCGAAGCAGCCTCGGTTGTGGATGACGGAGAAGCGGACCTCCTCGATGGCGGGCACGCCCCCCATCTGGTCATACATGGGGTGGGGCTCCCTGACATAGGGCAGCTCAAAGACCCGGTCCAGCTCCTCGGTGGTGAGGGGCATCGCCGGGGGATTGCAGACCAGCAGCTCCCGTCCGTGGCGCTGAAGAATGGCCTTTCCCACGATGGGGTCGTGCTCGTTGTACTCAGTCATATTGGCCCGGGCATAAGCCCGCTTGTCGGAGGAGACGCTCTCAAAGGAGGGCACCTCTACCATGGGGTAGGCGCACGCGCCGGAGTCCCTGGCGGCGAAGCAGGTGCCCCGCACGTCGGTGATCTCCGATATCGGAGTCCCGGAGGCCAGGCGCCCGGCGATCTCCCGGGTGGCCGTCTCCCCCATGCCGTACACCAGCAGATCGGCCTGGGCGTCAAAGAGGATGGAGCGCCGGACCTTGTCCTCCCAGTAATCATAGTGCGCGAAGCGGCGGAGGCTGGCCTCCAGACCGCCGATGACCACTGGAATATCGCCGAACACCTCCCGGACCCGGTTGGCATAAACGATGGTGGCCCGGTCCGGGCGCAGTCCCGGCCTATTTCCAGGGGAATAGGCGTCGTCGTGACGGCGCTTTTTAGCCACGGTGTAGTGCGCCACCATGGAGTCGATGTTCCCGGCGGAGATCAGCACCCCCAGCCGGGGCCGTCCCAGGGAGGCAAAGGCTGCGGGCCCCTTCCAGTCCGGCTGGGCCAGGACGGCCACCCGGTATCCCTCCGCCTCCAGCACCCGGGCGATGATAGCAGGGCCGAAGGAGGGGTGGTCCACGTAGGCGTCGCCGGTGATGAGCAGAAAGTCGTACTCCTCCCAGCCGCGGGCCCTCATATCAGATTGGGAGACAGGGAGGAATTGGGTGTTCATGGCGTCATACCTCTTATCCATCGTAGTATTTTTTCCGGAAACGGAAACGGCGGGCAGTTCAGGACCACCCGCCGCAGCCGCGCTATGTTCTCTTCTCGTCCGTGCGGCCCATCAGGTAATCCACCGTCACCCCAAAGTGATCGGCAAGAGCCCACAGGTTGTCAAAGCCGGGCTTCTGCTCGCCTTTTTCAAAACGGATGATTTGATACGTAGACACACCAATTGCTTGGGCGAGGGCCTTCTGCGTCTCTTTTCCATCCGTTCGCAGCTTTTTCAGTCGTTCATTAAATTTCACAGCTCCACCTCTTGACATCACTAAATAGTGGCGATATAATAATATCACTTTTTAGTGCTAAAAGGAGTAATTCTTATGAATCATTTTTTTAAAAAGAGTCACATCTATCTGAATGCCGAGGCGGAATTCACCCAAAGCGTAGACGCGCTGCGCCGGACGCTGGACCAGCAGCAGCGCAGGCTGCTGCTGCGCATTGTGGACAGCAGCACCCTCAAGGAGGAATGCGGGGCCCGGTCCGCCTTCCGGCGGGGCTTTCGTCTGGGCTCCAGGCTCATCGCAGACGCCTTCCGCTGACTCTCCGGCGTTTGGCATGCAAACAAGCGGCCCTAATACCCGATGTACTTCTCCATAATGTCCAGAGGAACACGGGTGCCCGCGGCCTCGGCCACCTTACGGAATCCGTACCGCTTATAAAACCGCTGGGCCACCAGATTGTCCGGCGCACACCGCAGGCGCAGATACTTCCGGTCCAGAGGCCGGTAGACCGACACCGCCTCTCCGATGAGCTGGACGCCCAGCCCCTGCTTCCGATAGGCCGGCATCATATAGACAAAGGGGATATACCCCACTCCCTTGTCGGCATCCCGGCGGATATCCATCTGCACCAGACCGGCCACCTCGTCCCCCAGCATCACGCAGGAGACCGCCCGGGGGTCGTCCCGCCACTGGAACAGGGCGTCGCGGGCAAAGGCGTCGCCGTCATAATGGTCCCAGGAGCCGTGAATATTGAGCCACGCCTCCCCTCTGCACTGGCGGTACAGCTCACTCTCATGCTCCATATCCAGTGAGCGGAACCAGAGGTTGGCGTCGGCCAGCGCGCCGGTGTCCTGCTTCCACCACTTCTGCCGGGCAAAAGTGGAGATCTCCTCCGGCAGGTGGCTGTTGTCGTCGTGAAACACCACCCGGACCGCATCCCCTTCGAATTCCAGCAGGGACACGGCGGTATTGTCGCTGTGGTCCAGGGCGGCCGACTCCTCAATGGACATACCCTGGAATACGGCCAGGGCGTTCCGAATGGCGGTACCGTGGCTGACCACGGCCACCGTCTGGCCGGGGTGGTTGCGGACGATTTGCTTGATGGCGGCGGAGATGCGCTCCCGCAGGCGCTGGAAGGTCTCGCCGCCCTCCACACCCCAACGGGCGTCCGTGGCGTTGAACCAAGCGAGCTGCTGTGCGTCGGTGCGGTGGACCTCCCCCCAGGGTCTGTCCTCCCAAACGCCCATCGAAACCTCCCGCAGGGCCTTCCGGGTGACCAGGGACAGGCCCTTGGGTTTGTAGATGGCCCCGGCGGTGGTCCGGGTGCGGAAGAGGTCGCTGGAGTACACCGCGTCCACATGGATGGACTCGAACCGGTGGGCCAGAGCGGCGATCTGCCGGTAGCCCAGGTCGGTAATCAGGCTGTCGTAATGGCCGTGGATGCGGCGGTAGAGATTCCCCTCGGCTTCCGCGTGGCGGACCAGGTAGATTTGAGTCATGGGTAGAATGGCCTCGCTTTCAAAGGTTTCATTGGGGCGGAGCGCCTCCGCCTGCGCTCACCAGGGCTGCGCAGCGCCGGTGAGCGCGGAGATGTGGGCGAGTCCCTGCCGCTCCGCTAGGGCAAAGAGTTCATCCCGGACCCGCACCGGCGCGTAGACGTCGGCAAAGGAGGCGGTGCCCACGGCCACCGCCGCGGCTCCCGCCAGCATCAGCTCGGCGGCGTCCGTTCCCTTGGAGACACCGCCCATGCCCAGAATAGGAATCTTCACGGCGTTCGCCGTCTCCCACACCATGCGCACCGCCACAGGCAGCACCGCGGGGCCGGAGAGACCCCCGGTGTTCATCTTTAGAATGGGGCGGCGTGTGTTCACATCGATGCGCATCCCCCGGATGGTATTGATGAGGCTGATGGCATCGGCCCCCGCCTCCTCTACCGCCCGGGCGATCTCCGTGATGTCGGTGACGTTGGGGGAGAGCTTCACCATAACGGGCACGGTGGAGTTTTTTTTCGCGATCTCCGTGACCTCGGCGGCCAGCTCCGGCCGGGTGCCGTAGGCCAGTCCCCCCGCCTTCACATTGGGGCAGGAGATGTTGACCTCGATCATATCCACCCCCGCGGCGGAGAGCTTTTCGCACATGCCGCCGTACTCCTCCGGGGTATTGCCGGAGATATTGGCGATGATCTTTACGTCGTGCTTTCTCAGCTCGGGCAACTCCCCGGCGATGAAGGCGTCCACACCGGGGTTCTGGAGTCCCACGGAGTTGAGGATGCCCATAGGGGTCTCGGCAATACGGGGGGAGGGATTGCCCTCCCGGGGCTGGGGCGTGAGCCCCTTGACACAGATGGCCCCCAGCTCGCTCAGGTCAAAAAACTGTCCGTATTCCCGGCCGAAGCCGAAGGTGCCGGAGGGGACCACGATGGGGTTTTTCAGCTCCACCCCCGCCAGCGTGACCTTGCTGTCAATCATTCCAGTCCACCTCCTCGGCGCGGAATACGGGACCGTCCTTGCACACATGCTTTCTGTGTCCGTCGCTGGTCTTGCAGGCACAGACCAGACATGCTCCCACGCCGCAGCCCATCCGCTCCTCCAGGGAGACCTGGCAGGGTGCACCGTACCGGGCGCAGACCTCCGCCACCGCCCGGAGCATGGACTTGGGCCCGCAGGCAAGCACTGCCGGGATCACAGGCGCCAGGCCACAGGCACCGCAGGCTGTACAGCCTTCGCACACCCGGCTCTCCAAGAACTCCTCCACCAGTTCGGTGACAAAGCCTCTGCGCCCGGTGGAGCCGTCGTCGCTGATGACGTTCAGGGAGCGGCAGCACTCGGCGAAGTCTTCTGTAAGCATTTTGTGTTCCGCGTCCCGGAACCCCAGGACCGCGTGGACCTCACTTCCCCGACTGGCTGCATATTTGGCGCAGCCCAGCATGGGGGGCGCTCCGATGCCGCCTCCCACCACCAGCAGGCTCCCGGCGGCGACATCAAAGCCGTGGCCCAGCGGGCCCAGCACATCCAGTCTGTCCCCGGCCTTCCGGCGGGCAAGCCATTCGGTGCCCTCGCCCCGAACCTCAAAGACCACCCGCAGGAGATTTTCCTGCCAGTCGCAGATGGAGATGGGGCGGCGGAGCAGACGGGAGTGACCGCACTTGATATGGACAAATTGGCCGCAGGCGATCTGCCCGGCCATCTCCTCCCCCACGTCCAGCGTAAGGGAGCAGGCAAAATCGTTGAGGCGGACGGCCTCCGCCACCGTGCATTGCGTTTGGACCGGCATGGGGCACCTCCCGTTGGTTATTTTTTCTCTTTCCGGCGCTTCTCCTCGTCCCGCTGGATCCAGCGGGGGTCCCGGTAGAACTCATACCGCCCGCACTGGGGGCACAGGTACAGGTCCGCCCGGGCGGAGAGGAAATTCAGCCGGTCCGGCAGCAGGGCCGGGCGGACATATTCCAGCGCCGCCCCGCAGGCGACGCACTTCTTTTCCTCCGCCATGGCTGATCCCTCCGCCTCTTTTAAAGAATGGTCACATATTGACCGATGGCGTCCCGCATGGCCTCGGCGGCGGCGCGGGCGGCCTCCTGGAAGTCGGCCCCGCCCTTTCCGGTCTTCTGCCAGGCGCACATAATGGACCTGGAGGCGTTGACGACGGCCCCACAGCCCTTCCGGTCGAAGGCGTACTGCACGTCCTCGGCGGTGCCGCCCTGTGCGCCGTATCCAGGGACCAGGAAGAAGGTATGGGGCAGGCGGGCGCGCAGATCTCTGAGCTCCTCAGGATAGGTGGCCCCGGTAACAGCGCCGGCGAGGCCGTAGCCATAGTCCCCTTCGGTGCCCGCGCCCAGCCTTTCGGCCATATCGCCCAGAAGCTGATAGACCAGCCGGTCCCCGGCGGTCAGGTTCTGGAGCTCGCCGGAGCCCGGGTTGGAGGTCTTGGCCAGCAGGAAGAGGCACTTGCCGTACTTCCGGCAGGTGTCGACAAAAGGGAGCACCGTGTCGGAGCCCATGTAGCCGTTCAGGGTCACGCAGTCGGCATGGAAGGCGCCGCAGGCGCTCTCTCCCACCTGGGTCTCCCCCAGCCAGCCGTCGGCATACGCCTGGGCCGTGGACCCGATGTCGCCCCGCTTGACGTCCGCGATGACGAAGAGCCCCCTCTCCTGGGCATAGGAAATGGTGCGCTCCATGACCTCCATGCCCCGCCAGCCCAGCCGCTCGTAGTACGCCGACTGGGGCTTCACAGCGGGGACCACGTCGCTGAGCGCGTCGATCAGCCCTCTGTTGAACTGCCACACCGCCTCGGCGGCGCCGGCCAGCGTCTCGCCATACTGGTCGCAGGCCATCTTTAAAATATGGGGCGGAATCTGCTCCGGCTTGGGGTCCAGCCCCGCCACGGTGGGATTCCTTTTCTCGATGATTTTTTTCTGTAATACGTCAAACGACATCCGCGCGTCCTCCCTCATCCCCGTAGACGACTCTGCCGCCTACGATGGTGTATTTCACTCTGCCCTTGAGCTTTCTCCCCTTGAAGGGGGTGTTCCGGCCCTTGGAGGCAAACTGGTCCGGCTCCACGGTCCACTCCTCGTCCGGCGAGAAGATCGTAAAGTCCGCCTCCCCCCCCAGACTCAGCCGCCCCCTGGGAATGCGCAGGATGCAGGCCGGGTGGAACGTCATTTTTTTCAGGATATCCGAAAGGTCCATGAACCCGGTGTGGTAAAGGGCGGTCAGCGTCACGCCCAGCGCAGTCTCCAGCCCCACCATGCCGCTGGGCGCTTCCGCCAGCGGCTTGGCCTTCTCTTCGGCCGAGTGGGGGGCGTGGTCGGTGGCGATGACGTCGATGGTACCGTCCTGCAGGCCCTCCAGAATGGCCTCCACGTCCAGCTTTGTGCGCAGAGGGGGGTTGACCCGGGCCAGACTTCCCTGCTCCAGCACCTCGTCCTCGGTAAGGGTGAAGTACTGCGGGCAGGTCTCGCAGGTGATGGCCACGCCCTTTTTCTTGAATTGACGGATGATCTCCACGCTTCCCGCAGTGGACACATGGCAGATATGGACCGCCGCGCCGGTCTCCTCGGCCAGCATGGCGTCCCGCATGACCATGATCTCCTCCGCGATGGCGGGACGGCCGGGCAGCCCCAGCGCCCGGGAGACCCGGCCCTCGTTCACCGCGTAGTTGCGGACCATGTTGGCGTCCTCGCAGTGGGAGAGAATGGTGAGTCCCAGCCGCTTACAGCGGATCATGGCGTCCCGGACCAGATTGGCGTCCTGCACGGGCACGCCGTCGTCGGAGAGGGCCACGCACCCGGCCTCCTTCAGGGCCGCTGCGTCGGTGAGCGACTGCCCCTTCTGTCCCCAGGACACCGCCCCGATGGGCCACACCCGCACGCCGCAGGACTCCCCGGCCCGCCGGAGCACATACTCGATCTGCTCCGGCGTATCCAGCACGGGCCGGGTATTGGGCATACAGGCTACGGAGGTGAATCCTCCCCGGGCCGCCGCCGCCGCTCCGGTGGTGATGTCCTCCTTATATTCAAAGCCCGGCTCCCGCAGGTGGACGTGCATATCCACAAGGCCCGCGCATACGTTGAGGCCCCTGGCGTCGATCACCCGGGCCTCCGGTTCCCTCAAATCGCTTCCGATGACGGCCAGCTTGCCGTCCTCGATGAGAATATCCATCACGCCGCCGATCCCCCCCACGGGGTCCACCAGGCGGCCCTTCCGGATGAGCAGCTTCACTTTGTCGCTCCTTTCCCGCGTTCGTTTTTCCTCTTGGTATACATAAAGAAAGGGACCGGTTCCCCGTTCCCTCCGGCTTGACGAATTGCAGGTATATTATATCGTATCGCGCATTTTTTAGCAATGGATTTTTCTCCATTTCCGGACACAATAACGTCATACCGGAGAAAAGGAGGAGAAAAGCAAATGGAACACCATCACACCCTGCGCAATATTGGTATTGGTATGGCCGCCGGCGCCGCCTTGGGCATGGCGGTCCTCGCCCCCAGGCAGAAGACCCTGAAGGCCACCGCCAAGAAGGCTGTCCGCGCCATGGAGGACGTGGCTGAAAACGTGACTCAGACCTTGGGCATGTAATATGGCCGAACGGTTCTCACAGGGGTCGTTCTCTGTCCCCTTGGGAGCCGTCCGGTCATAAAAAGGGCCCGCTCCGCACAAAAATGCGGGGCGGGTCCTTTCTCATGTCCGTGGAGACAGCCTGGGCAGAGGGATCTCCGGCATCAGTTCCCCGGAGATGATATCCAGCATCTCCTCGATCTTTTTGACATCCTCCTCGGGGAACCGCGCGCGGATGCGCGCCATCACCGTGCCCAGATAGCTGTAGCTGATGTTGTAGTAGTCAATGTACTTCTGGGTGACCACCAAATGGTACTCCCGCTTGTCCTCCTCCGACTGTTCCTTGCGCACATAGCCTTTCTGGATCAGATTGTTGATCTTATATGCGGCGTTGGGAGGCGAAATCCCCACAAAGCTGGAGAATTCGTTGACCGTGGGCCGCCCCAGCGCCATGATGATTTCCATGCAGAAGGTCTCCACAGTGGTGAGGCTTGCCTCGCGCTTCTGAAACCGTCCAAAAACCGCGCGATAAAAATGAAGCTTGAATTTGGTATACACTTCGTTAAATGCCTGCTCCAGCATGCTGCTCCCCCCAAAAACGGCGTTCGTCCTATTTTATTTATTATATCTGATCCGCGCCGTTTTGGCAACGGTCATAGGCGCTTGGAGCTCCCGGAGCCATGCCGGCCGTCAGGTGTCACCCGATGGCAAAGGTCAGCTCGCCCTGAGCCGCCACCTTGCCGTCCACCTTGGCCACCGCCTTACCGAACCCCACGCTTCCCCGCCGCTCCACCAGCTCACAGGAGAGCTCCAGCACGTCGCCGGGCACCACCTGCCGTTTGAAGCGTGCATTTTTGATCCCGCCGAAGAACGCGATTTTTCCTCTGTTTTCCGGCAGAGACAGGATCGCCACCGCTCCCACCTGGGCCAGAGCCTCAATGATGAGCACTCCCGGCATGACGTGGCGCTGCGGGAAATGTCCGGCAAAAAAGGGCTCGTTGACGGTAACCGCCTTTCTGCCTTTGGCCCATACGCCGGGCTCGTAGTCGGTGATCCTGTCCACCAGCAGGAAGGGCGGACGATGGGGAATGATCTCCTGGATCTGATTGGCGTTCAGTTCCATCTCTTCATGCCTCCCATTTCTTCAGCAGAATACTGGCGTTATGGCCGCCGAACCCCAGGGAGTTGGACATGGCATAGCGGAGCAGGGCCTTCCGGCCCTCGTTGGGCACAATATCCAGATCGCACTCCGGATCGGGTTCCCGATAGCCGATGGTGGCGGGGGCAAAGTCCTCCTTCAGGCTGAGCGCGGTGAAAATGGCCTCCACCGCTCCGGCTGCCCCTAGCATATGGCCGGTCATGGACTTGGTGGAACTCATCATCAGCCTGTGGGCGTGTGCTCCAAAGGCAGTTTTGACCGCCTGCGTCTCACAGACGTCGTTCATCGGGGTGGAGGTGCCGTGGGCGTTGATATAGTCCACCTGCTCCGGCTCCACGCCCGCATCCGCCAGGGCCATGGTCATGCACCGGGCGGCTCCCGCGCCGCCCAGTGCGGGGGCCGTGATGTGGTGGGCGTCGCAGGTGGCGCCATAGCCCACCACCTCCGCCAGGATGGGCGCCCGCCGCCGCCGGGCGTGTTTCAGCTCCTCCAGCACCAGAATGCCGGCCCCTTCACCCATCACAAAGCCGCTGCGCGCCGCGTCAAAGGGGATGGAAGCCCTGTCCGGCTCCTCCGCCGTGCTCAGGGCGTGCATGGAGGTAAAGCCCCCCATGGCCAGCTCGTTGACAACGGCCTCCGCGCCCCCGCAGAGGACCACATCGGCATAGCCGTCCCGGACCTGTCGGAGGGCGTCGCCCACGGCGTTGGTCCCTCCCGCGCAGGCCGTAGTGGGACATGTCGCCATGCCTGTGATCCCATATTTGATGGCGATCTGAGCCGCGGCCATGTTGCCGATGGCCATGGGAATAAAGAAGGGGGATATCCTGTCATACCCCTTTGCCTCCCCTTTGGCGCACTCATGCTGCATGGTGGTGAGCCCTCCGATGCCGCAGGAGACGATGAGCCCACACCGATAGGGGTCCTCGGCGGAGAACTCCAGCCCGCTCTGCGCCACCGCCTCTCCGGCGGCGGCCAAGGCGAACTGGGCAAAGCGGTCCATCTTCCGCGCCTCCCGCTTTTCCATATAGTCGGCGGGCTCAAACCCCTTTACCTCGCCCGCCAGCTTGGCCTTCATACCGGAGGTATCGTACAGGGTGATGGGTGCGATGCCGCAGGTCCCCGCCCGTACTGCCAGCCAGCTCTCCTCCACGGTAAGCCCCAGGGGCGTGACCGCTCCCATACCGGTAATGACTACCCTTCTCTTCTCCATGGTCTCCTCCTTATTTATACGGCCATGCCGCCGTCCACACAGAGGACCTGTCCCGTCACATATCCGGCCCCGTCCCCTGCGAAAAAGGCCACCGCCTTCGCCACGTCCTCCCCCTGGCCCAATCTCCCCATGGGGATGGAGGCCAGCATGGACTCCCGCGCCTTTTCGGGGAGCGCCGCTGTCATATCGGTATCGATAAAACCGGGGGCCACCGCGTTTACCGTGACGTTCCGTCCGGCCAGCTCTTTGGCCATGGACTTGGTAAGGCCGATGAGCCCCGCCTTGCTGGCGGCGTAGTTGGCCTGTCCCGCGTTGCCCCGCAGGCCCACAATACTGGAGAGATTCACCACACGGCCGTATTTCTGTTTCATCATGGGCCGGTAAGCCGCCCGCATGCAGTGAAACGCCCCCTTTAGATTGGCGTCCAGCACCGCATCCCAGTCGGCATCCTTCAGCATGGGCATCAGGCCGTCCCGGGTAATCCCGGCGTTGTTGACCAGGATATCTAGCCGCCCAAACCGGGACAGCACCTCTTTGACCATGGCGTCACAGGCCGCGGCATCCGCCACGTCGGCCTGTACGGAAAAGGCATCCACTCCCTTCGCTTTGCAGGACTCCACAGTCTCCTCCGCTGCCGCCGCGTTTCCCGCATAATTCACGGCCACACATGCGCCGCGCCGGGCCAGCTCCAGGCAGACCGCCCTTCCAATGCCGCGGCTGCCGCCGGTGACCAGCGCCGCTTTCCCTTCCAGCTCCATGGGTCACGCTCCTTTCAGGACGGAGACGACATGTTCCAGGTCCTCTGCCGTCTCTACCGCATAGGTCTTGATTCCCTTGGCTGTCTTTTTTACAAAGCCGGAGAGCGCCTTACCGGGCCCGATCTCCACCACGGTGTCCACCCCCTGGCCCTCCAGGAAGCGAATGCTGTCCTCCATGTGGACGCTGTTCTGCACCTGCCGCACCAGAAGGCCTGGGATGGTATCTCCCTCCCGCATGGGACCTCCCAGGCAGTTAAAGAGCGTGGGCACCTCCATGGGCCCGAACTCCACTCCCTTCAGCCGCTCCTCCAGGGCCCTGCCCGCCGGCGCCATCAGCGAGGTGTGGAAGGGTCCGCTCACTTTGAGGGGGATCACACGTCTGGCACCCGCCTCCAGTGCCAGACGTCCCGCCTCTTCCACAGCCAGGGCGTCTCCCCCGATGACGATCTGTCCGGGGCAGTTGAGGTTGGCGATCTCGGCCACCCCTAGATGGGAGGCCGCGTCACAGCAGGCCTGGAGCGCCTCCCTGCCCAGCATAAAAATGGCCGCCATGGCACTGGGGCGCCCCTGGACCGCTTCCGCCATGGCCTTTCCCCGGAACGCCACCAGCTCGATAGCCGTGGCCGGGTCCAGCACTCCAGAGGCGTGCAGGGCAGAGTACTCGCCCAGGCTGAGCCCTGCGGTCACGGAAGGCCGGACGCCCTTCTCCTGTAATACCTCCGTCACGCCGGTGGCAAAGGCCACCATACAGGGCTGGGTATACTGGGTTTGATTCAGAGTCTCGTCCGGGCCCTCAAAACAGACCTTTTCCAGATCGAAATCCACTTTGGCGCTTTCAAATACAGAGCGAAAGGCGGGATAGGTCTCATAGAGATCCCGCCCCATCCCCGGGTGCTGGGTGCCCTGTCCCGCATACAGAAAAGCCACTTTCATGAGAAAACCTCCTGTTCCAATTCCCGCAGGTGGGCGCCGCAGCCGCCACACAGCTCCTCCAGGATGGCCCGCAAAGGGCGGATCTCCCTAAGCATACCGGACACCTGTCCCGCCATCAGGCTGCCGTTTTTCACATCTCCCTCGAAGACGGCCCGGCGCAGGCTGCCCAAGGTAAACTGCTCCAGCTCCATCTTGGCCGCGCCCTCCCGTTCCCTAGCCACATAGGCCCGGGCCATGGCGTTTTTCAAAATGCGCACCGGCGTACCGCCGATGCGGCCCGTCACCACCGTACCGCTGTCCTTCGCCTTCAGCACGGCCTCTTTATAATTGGGGTGGATGGGGCATTCCTCACTCACCAGCAGGCAGGTGCCCACCTGGGCGCCGCAGGCTCCCAGAGCATAGGCCGCCAGGAGCTGACGGGCGTCCGCGATGCCTCCGGCGGCCACCACCGGGATGCCCACCGCGTCGCAAACCTGCGGGACCAGAGCCATGGTGGTGAGCTCCCCCACATGTCCGCCGGACTCGGTGCCCTCGGCGATGACCCCGTCCGCGCCGGCGCGCTCCACCAGCCGGGCCAGCGCCACCGCAGCCACCACCGGAAACACCTTGGCGCCGGACTCCTTCCAGCGCGGGATGAAGCGTGCCGGATTCCCCGCGCCGGTGGTGATCACCGCCACCCGCTCCTCCGCTGCGATATCCGCCATCTCCTCCGCCTGTGGGTGCATCAGCATGATATTCACGCCAAAGGGACGGTCCGTCAGGGTCCTGCACCTGCGTATGCTCTCCCGAAAGCCCGCCGCATCCATGCCGCCTCCGCCGATGAGTCCCAGGGCGCCGGCGTTGGAGACGGCGGCGGCAAATTCGGCGGTGGCAATATTGGCCATACCGCCCTGAACAATGGGGAATTCCGTACCCAGCAGCTCATTGAGTCTCGTCATCGTCTTTTCTCCTTACTTACCATTCCAGCAGCGCGCCGCCCCAGGTAAGGCCCGCGCCAAATCCGATGCACATGACCTTCTGGCCCCGCAGCAGCAGGCCGGACTCCGCCATCTCATCCAGGGCAATGGGAATACTGGCCGCCGAGGTATTTCCATAGCGCTCCATATTCTGATAAAAACGGCCCTCCGGGAGGCGCAGCTTTTTTGCCACATGATCGATGATCCGGCGGTTGGCCTGGTGAGGCACGAACCAGTCGATGTCCTCCAGTTCCAGTCCTGTCCGCCCCAACAGCTCTCCGATACAGCGGGGGATGGCCTCCACCGCAAAGCGGAACACCTTCTGCCCGTCCATCTTGATGTAGGGGCGTGCTTCCTGTCCGGGACCCGGCACGAGGATGGCCTCTTCCTCTCCCCTGGCGCCCAAGGTACTGGCCCAGGCTGCCTGTTCCTCCAGCGTGAGCACCGCCGCGCCGGCTCCGTCCCCGAAGAGGACGCAGGTGCTCCGATCCGCAAAGTCGGTGATTCGGCTGAGCACCTCCGCACCGACCAGCAGTGCATAGCGCCTCGGGCTCTGCAACAGCAGCCCCCGGATCACCTGGAGCCCATAGAGAAACCCGGTGCACCCCGCATTCAGGTCAAAACAGGGGATGTCTTCCGGGAGCCCCAGCCGCCGCTGGAGCAGGCAGGCCTCACTGGGGGCCAGATAATCCGGTGTGATCGTGCATACCACACAAGCTCCCAGCTCTTCCGGACGGATACCTGCCCGCTCCATCGCCTGTTGGGCCGCACCGGCCGAAAGGTCCGCTGCCGTCTCCTCTCCGCAAAATCGCCGGGTCCGGATGCCTGTCCGTGAAAAAATCCACTCATCGTTGGTCTCCACCAGCTCGCTCATGTCCTTGTTGGTCACACTCCGCCGGGGCAGACAGCGACCGGTGGATATCATCTTCAATCCTCTCATGGGGCCTCCCTACGGGACCGGGGCGCGCCCATCCCGCGAAATTTTTCGTACCTTTTCTGTGCAAAATCCCCCTCCCGCAGGACTTGCTCCAGTCCCAGCGAAAGGGCCCGGTCCGCTGCCGGATCGTCAAGGCAATCGTCACACGTGAGTCTTAAGTCTTAGCTCTGATGGGTTTCCAGATAGCGGACAATATCGCCCACTGTTTTCATATTTTGAAGCTCCTCGTCCGCCACAGAGTATCCCAGGGCCTCCTCCAGCGCCATGTTCAGCTCCACGGCATCCAGAGAGTCTGCCTCCAGATCCTCCACCAGCCTGGCCTCCATCGTGATATCTTCAGGCTCACAGCTCAAAGAATCCAAGATCACAGCTTTTATTTGTTCAAACATTGTCATGCGCTCCTTTCGCAACACGCGGGTTAGTTTTTATTACTTTAATTAAATATATTTAACTAAAATAATTTAATCGATATTTTACCAGAATCCTAGAAAATGTCAACCGTTAACTTGCACAATCTTGTTTGATGTTCAAATTTCTATGCCGCCGCATTTTCCCTCCGAAAAATAAATTTTTCTGTTGACAAGCTCATCGCCCGATGGTAGAATAATACATGTTCTGTGCAGGACATCTTGTTCTGGAGCAGGGTCAGCTTTTTGGGGGTATAGCTCAGCTGGGAGCCGTAACCGCGCAAGTGCGTACCCCCAAATGAGCGACAGCACAAGACCCAAACCGACAACTTAACATTGTTTCCTTGTTAGTTCGACACGAACAATTTTTCTCCTCGAAAGAAATTTTGAGGAGGCATACACGGGGGTATAGCTCAGCTGGGAGAGCGCTTGAATGGCATTCAAGAGGTCAGCGGTTCGATCCCGCTTATCTCCACCACAAGGAAACGGAAAAAACTCGTTTTAACGAAAGTTAAAACGAGTTTTTTCGTTTTCCCTTTGCAGATTGATATATCCGCTGATTGCCGTGCTTGCGCTATTCCCTAGTAAGGCTATAATGTGTCTCGAATCGAGATGTATTATAGCCTTATTGCTTTTTATCTGGTTATCCCATTGCGATTAATGCTTGTTTTTGGTATTATTAAAATAGAAAAAGTACATTTGGGCAATTTTGCTACATTTACAATCCAAACACACTGTAATGGATTACTGTTATTTGAGGTAGAATATGAAAATTGAATCTCTATTGCGTGAGGGAATTGTGCGCGAGATTCATGGAGAGATTGAATAGCCCAAATTATATGTCTCTCGTTTGCTCCTCACAGATTGATATATCCGAAGATTGCCATCCCCCTAATCCCCTATGGGCGTTCCGAAAGGAACGCCCTTTTTTTATGCCCAAATGACAGGAGGCAGAACATGAACTTCGATTATTACTATGGCGACGAAAGCAATCAATTTGCTTTCTACCGTATTCCCCGGCAGCTCATTACCGGGGAGGCGTTCAAAAAGTTGTCCACAGACGCAAAACTCTTGTACGGCCTCCTGCTGGACCGCATGGGCCTGTCCGCCAAAAACGGCTGGTATGACGATATGGGGCGTGTGTTCATCTACTACACCCTGGACGAGATACAAGAGGACCTGAACTGCGGCCATGAAAAGGCGGTCCGGCTCCTGGCAGAGCTGGACACCGGCAAGAAAGGCTTCGGCCTCATTGAGCGGGTCAAGCAGGGGCAGGGCCGCCCCACTAAGATCTATGTCAAACGCTTCACCACCCGCGCCATACCGCCTCAACCCGCTGTGCCGCAAGACATTCCCAGACTTCCGATTTTCGGAAGTCAAGACTTCGGAAAAGCAGAAGTCAAGACTTCCGAAAAACAGAAGTCAAGACTTCCGGTTATCGGAAGTGCAGACTTCCGAAAATCGGACACAAGTTATATTGAATCTAATCAGACTGATCTCAGTCAGCTTTATCCATCTATCCATCCATCTGCCACAGTCCCGGAGAGCAGATGGATAGATCGAAGCGAGTGCCGGAGAGAAGTGCAAGAAGCAATCGAATTTCCCCTTCTCTGCCAGCAGTTTGGTTATGAGGACGTGGAAAGCGTGACAGAGCTGATCGTGGACACGCTATGCAGCACCCGGCCTACCTTTCGCATTGGAGGGGCGGAAATGCCGGCCGAGCAGGTAAAAGGGCGGCTGCAAATGTTGGACAATGGCCATTTGGAATATGTGTTTGACTGCATGAGACGCAACACAACAGAGATACGTAATATCCGCGCCTATCTGTTGACCACCCTATATAACGCTCCAGTCACAATGAGCCCCTATTATCAGGCGGCAGTCCAGCATGACTTTTCCTATCCACAACGGGAATAAGCAGGAGTGATGTTTCTTATGAGCCGTTATAAAACAAAAGACTACTCCAACCGCCGGGAATACCTGGACTGGCTGGCGGAGAGGTACAGCGTGGACAGGGCCGATGCGGTGCTGCTGTCCTCGATCCTGGGGACCGACCAGGACTTTGACGGCCTCCCGTCCACACTGGCCGACCTGCCCGCCGCCAAGCACACCCAGGGGGCGGTTTTCCCCACGGATCGTCCCAAACGAGCAAAACTCCCCTCAAATTGAGGGAAGTTTTCAATAAAACGCCACGACATAAAGGAGGAAAACGACTATGGCAGACCCCAAGAAAAATCCTTTGATCGGAGCGTTCCGCGCCCCGGTCCCCGGCGCGCCGCCGGACACACCCGCGCCTCCAGAGGCGGGAAAACCGCCTGCCGCTGGAGCCGCCAAGCCTATCGGCGAGAAGAAAGGGCAGGAGGCCCCCAAGGCCCCTGCGAGCACTACTCCCAAGCCCGCTGATGGGAAGAAGGAGCCGGAGGCTCCCAAGGCCCCTGCGGACACCTTCGCCAAGCCTGCCGATGGAAAGAAGGAGCCGGAAGCTCCCAAGACCCCCGTAGACCCCTTCGCCAAGCCTACCAACGAGAAGAAGGGGCAGGAGGCTCCCAAGGCTCCCGCAGACCCCCTCGCCAAGCCCACTGACGGGAAGAAGGGGCCGGAGATTCCCAAAGCTCCCACGGATGCCCCCGCAAAGCCCGCTGACGGGAAGAAGGAACCGGAGGCCCCCAAGGCTCCCACAGATGCCCCCGCAAAGCCCGCTGACGGGAAAAAGGAACCGGAGGCTCCCAGAGCTCCCACGGATGCCCCCGCAAAGCCCGCTGACGGGAAGAAGGGGCCGGAGCCCCCCAAGGCTCCCACGGATGCCCCCGCAAAGCCCGCTGACGGAAAGAAGGGACCGGAGGCCCCCAAGGCTCCTGTGGGCACCCCCGCCAAGCCTGCGGAGGAAAAAAAGGAGCCAGAGGCTCCCAAAGTCCCGGCGGGTGCCCCTGCCGATAAAAAGCAGGCTTCCGGTAAGCCCAGAGATGAGAAGGGACAGGAGCCGCGATCCCAAAACCTGCGTTTCGTTACCCTCTCTAAAATCAAGCCGTTGCCTGGCACCTATGTCAAGGACGAACCCCGCAAGGATTACAGCGGCCTGATCGCGGACATTAAGAAAAACGGCCTGCAAAAGCCCGTCATTCTCCGCAAGAGCGAGAAGGAGGAGGAATTTCAACTGGTAGACGGTTTCCACCGCTGCAAGGCGCTGGAGCAGGCGGGGATGCTGGAGGTCCGGGCAGATGTGTATGAAATCTCCCTTGCCCAAGCCAGTGAATACCGTAAGGGGCACCGGGATAAGCCGCTCATGCCGGTCCCCGGCAAGCTGGTCCCTTATCCCCCGGAGGAGCCCGCCAAGGCGGATAAGGCCCCGGAGGCCCCCGCCGTGGGGGATGAAGAACTGCCCGAAAACCTGAAAATCCCCCTGACCAGGGAGGGCCAGCCGGAGACGGTCACGACCATGAAGGTGGCGAATATCCGGCCCTTTGAGGGGCACCCCTTCGCGGTCCGAGACAACAAGGATATGTGGGACCTGGTGGACAGCATCAAGAAATTCGGCGTGCTGGAGCCGGTCATGGTCATCCCACATAAGGACGGCGGCTACGAGATGGTCTCCGGCCATCGCCGTATGCGTGCCTGCCAGTTGGCCGGAATTGAGGATATTCCTGTTATCGTCCGCAATCTGGACCGGGACGAGGCCATCATTTCCATGGTGGACTCCAACCTCAAGCGGGAGGAGATCAGTCCCATGGAGAAGGCCCGCGCCTATCAGATGAAAACCGATGCCATGAAGCGAAAGATGGGCCGCCGGACCAAGGAGGAGATCGCGCAGGACGAGGCCCTGGGGATCAAGCGCATAAACGCCGACGAGGAGCTGGCCCAGCAGATGGGTGAGAGCCCCGCCACCATCCAGCGGTACAAGACTTTGAATAAACTGGTCCCGGAACTCCAGGACATGGTGGACAAGGGGAAGATCCCGGTCAATACCGGCGCGGATATTGCCCAAATGAAGCCCAAGGAGCAGAAGGTGCTGGCGGACGCTATTCAGAAGGAGGCTAAAGTCCCCTCCGGCACCAAGGCCAAGGAGTTGAAGAAGGAGAGCCAGGCGGGCAGTCTGACCACGGAGAAGATCGTGCAGGCCGTGGCCCCCACCAAGCGGGAGGAGACACCTCCGCTGAAGGTCACAATGCTGGAGGAGGACCTGCGGCCCTTCTTCCCTGATAAGCGCACTACCATCCCCGACGTGAAGCAGGGCATCCTGGAGGGCTTGAAACTGCGTCAGACGGTCATGGAGCGCCAAAAGGCCAAGGCCGCGGCGGGAAAAACCGTAAAAAAGGCTGAGACGCCGGTGAGGTGAACAGGATGAACGGAAAACGAATGTGCCAGAGCTATGAGATCATCGACAGCCGCCGGGTGGGAGATACCGAGGTGGTGCTGGGGTACAGCCCCACAGCGGTCTCTCCCTACGTCACCTGGAAGTGTTATGCCCACGACAATTTCCAGGGGTATAACTTTGGCCGTTACTTCGGAGACGAGCAGGCCGGCCGGAAGAATATGAAACAGCGGGTGGATGAACTCAGGGAGGAGCTTCCGCCCGGACACCCGGACTGGAAACCCCGGCGGCACAGGAAAGACCCCGGCATGGAACGGTAACGTACCATGTCCGGGGCTTTTTTCATATTCAAAAGTCCCCTCAATTTGATGGGACTTTCCGGGGAGGTGTGAAAAACCGACTTTCAAGAGCGTATGGAGCGTGTGCGGGCGCTGACGGATCGACTGGAGGCCGGTATCACTGACCTGTTCCAGAGCGACCAATACGCGGCCTATCTGCAATCCCTCTCCAAACTGCACCATTACAGTTACGGCAATATTTTTCTCATCAAGCTCCAGTGTCCGCACGCCTCCATGGTGGCGGGGTATGGGGACTGGAAACGGAAATTCGGCCGTCATGTCAAGGCGGGCGAGACCGGCATCACCATCCTGGCCCCCTGCCCTTACTGGACGCGGGATGAGGTGGAGGAGACCGGCCCGGACGGACAGACCACCAGAGAGCAGAAGTGGGTGAAAAAAACTGGTTTCACCACGACTACTGTGTTTGATGTCAGCCAGACCGAGGGGCGGGAACTCCCCAGTCTGGGTGTGGAGGCCCTGACGGGCACCGTGGAGGGCTATGAAAAACTGCTGTCCGCCTTAAAATCCATCTCCCCCGTCCCCGTCAGCGAGGGCCCCTTGCCGCCGGGCGTCCATGGGGCGTACCACCACGCGGAACAGAGGATCACCCTCAGCCCCGGCATGAGCGAGGCCCAGACCATCAAAACGCTGGTCCATGAGATCGCCCACGCCAAGCTAAACGCGCTCCCGGTGGAGGGCGGGATCATTGTGGGGGCCCACGAGAAGGACCGGCGCACCCGCGAGGTGGAGGCGGAGAGCGTGGCCTATACCGTCTGCCAGTACCTGGGCCTGGACACCAGCGACTACTCCTTCGGCTACATTACCGGGTGGAGCAGCGGCAGAGAGCAAAAGGAGCTGCGCGCCTCTTTGGAGTGTATTCGCAATACCGCCGCGGAACTGATCGACGGCGTTGAGAGCCGCTGCCTGGACCGTCCGCCCCCGGAGCCTGTGCCGCAAAGCCAAAAGAGACGTACCAAGGGCAGGAAGAAGCAGGCCCGGACCTCAAAAGTCCCCTCAATTTGAGGGGAGATTTCCAAAACCATTCGAGGAGTGAAGCAGCATGGAACATAACAGCCGGATGAAGGAGATTACCGGCAATCTGAAACAGGATGTAAAGGATCTGCTGGGCGAGAGCGCCAGCCTGTTCACCAACTTTTTCAAACGAGGAGTTTGTACGGTCCGGGCGGTGGCGGACAAATGGAAAGCCTTCGCCCACGATATTTCCGCCGCTGTGGACGACCTGATGAAGCCGCCCTTCGCGGAAGGCGGCCCGGAGGCCCCAGACGCCAGCCTGGACCCGGAGGGCGAGCCTATTGTGACCGTCACAGAGAGCATGGATGAGCGTTTCCCCACCGGCAAACAGATGTCTCTCTCCCAAGCGGAGGAGTATGTACGCCAGGTGGATCAGGAGTACCGGGAGGCTGAACTGACGCCGCAGGCGGTCAAGGTGAAAATTGACTATATGAAAGACGGCCGGACAGACCGCTACTGGCTCCCTCTGGAGATCGGGGCGGGCGGCTCCCTTCTGGAACAGATGCGGACCCATATCGGTGCATACCAGGATGGGCAGGCACGGATAAACCAGTTATTTCAGAGTGTGCCGCAGGAATACCGCACAGTTTTACAGGAAGAATTGACGCCTTTTATCCATCAAAGTGTAAATGAACTCTCCCGCGGCCTTCTGCCCTGTTTCCAGCGCCATTGTCAGGCGGCGGACCTGGGGAAGCAGATGGAGGAGCAGGCGGCCCTTCTGCCGGAGGGGGAGCAGGAAGCCTTTCGCTCCGCTGTTCAGCAGATCATGAAACGCCTGCATGAGTCCATCAATATGGGAAAAACGCAGGATCAGCCCGCAGTCCAGCGGAAGGCCCCTTCTGTGGAGAGCCCATCGTCTCCGCAGAAGGACGTGACGCAACCGCCCCAGGAGAGGGAGGCGGAATCCACCCCGCGCAGTCCTTCCGTGAAGGTCCGTCTGCAACAACTTAGAAAAGACAGGAGGCCGGCCCCCGCTGTCACACAAGGCGAAATGGCGCCTCCTGAGCCCGGCAGACCTGCCAAAAGCGAGTATGACGCCAGACGGATGCAATGGGAGGCTCAGGAGCGTGCCATCCTAAAGCCAAAGGCCAGGCGGCCCAAACCGCGAAAAGGCCAGGAGCGTTGAGGGCAGAGCGATGGAACAGCAGGAGCTTTACCGCTATTACTCCACCCAGCGGCCCGTGGACATAGGGACCTATCCCAAGGACCCGGATAACCCCCTGACGGGCTTTCTTAATTACGACGAGCGTACCAGCGTGGAGCACGGCGCGTTCCGGGCCTGGGGAGAGGTCATCTACCGCTCCCCCCTTACCCCGGATCAAATGTATCAGTATGAGCTGCGGCCATCCAGGGATAACCCTGATGTGCGCCGGACCATGGCGGAGCAGGCTCAGGTAGTAGGCACCTGGGAGGTTCGGAATCATATCCCGGAGAGCAGACGCCTGACCCAGTATGTCCATCCCGGCAAGTTTGTGGCCGGTAAGCGCGTTACCCCGGAGGCGCTGGCCAGACAATACCGGCTGGCCCAGGATCATCCCTTTGTTTACACCCGCGGCCTGCGACCTAAAAAGTCCCCTCAAATTGAGGGAAGATAATAGGAGGAAGTTATGTATCACATCAACGCAAGCAAGGAACGGCTCAAAGCCGTGGAAATTCTGACAGTGCCCGGCCTGTTCACGATCCATCGGGTGGACCGTGCCACACTCCCCCCGTGGATGCACCTCTATGAAATGCAGAGCGACCCCAGCGATTGGAGCCAGCCCTGCCTGCTGGGGCGGCATATCACAGTGGAGCACTTCGGCACCGTGCTCACCGCCAGCCCTCTCCCTCTGCCGCCCAGCGGCTATCTGGACCTGGCCTCCGGCGACTTTGATGACCGCCATGGCGAGGAATACCTGACTGCGGAGGAATTTGAGGGCAAGTACCTGGACCCAGACTACCAGTCGCCCCCGGCCGTGCACCCGGAACAGCGGCGGAACAGCCGGGCAAGGACGGTGCAGGCGGTAAGATGAAAGAGGCAAATATTAAATTATTTCCTGTTTTGGACAGATTGTGCGGCCAGACCACCCCCTCCACCCCCGCCAGTTTCCGACCGGACCTCTGGATGCTCCAGGCGGCTGTGTCGGAATACGAGATGGAGGAGCGGACCTTCTACTGGCTCCCCCGTTTCGGCGGAGGGCTGTGTGTCCGGGAACGGGATGTGTTTCTTCACGGCTCCCACGGCCACCGAGTATGGACCGGCCAGCACCCGGAGGCCGGAGAGGAGGCATACTGTGTCGTCCTCAAAGGCAGGGACCGGGACAGCCCCACAGGGGATATACGTTCCTTCGATTTTTCCGCGCACCTCCGCCGATTAAAAAACACGGCGATGGAGGCCAAAGCCGTGGAACTGGTCTTTTATTCCGGGCGGCGGTTTTCCATAGAGCCGGAACGGTACAGGGCGGCCATGGAAGATTTGTTTTGGGAGTACGGGACGCTCCGGCACATTCGGTATCTGCCCGAAAACGAGGAAGCTCTGGTCCGCACGATCATGATGGAGCATCGGTATCAAAAGGGCTGGACACCGAAAAAGGACCGGGCGCCGCCCAGCGGCCCGGTCAGATAGGGAGGTGAATGTGCAGTATGGCGAAAAAATCGTTTTATGAGATCGGCCCCAGTGAAGGTTATCTTCGGGAGGGCTCCTACCTGGAGGTCAGACGGCAGATCAACTACCGGGGCGACAGGGCCGACTTCAAGCCGTTTCTGAATGTTCCGATCAAAGACCTGGAAAAGCAGTTGAAGGAAAGCCAGGCGGAGGAAAAGAAAGTCTTTGAGGAGATGAAGAAGGCCGTTACCGCCTGGGATGAGCATGGGGCGCAGACCCTTCTCCTTCAAAAAGCGATAGAGTACCTGAGAACGCCGGAGGTGACGCACACGGGAAATGAGTGGAAGCGTCACAAGGACGGCTCCTGGGAGATCAGCAACCTGGTCTATAAAATGACGTTCCACATCAATAAAGATGTGGATGAATGGAAACTGACCTGGGAATTGTCGTATATGGCCCCCGGCCTGTCTCAGGGGTACTGGAGTTATACCCGGTCCCCCAGAGAGCGCATTGAGTACGAGGGCAGTAAGAAGTACAAGACCATGGAAGGAGCTCAGAGATACATCCAGAGCAAGTTCGACCAGTATGCACCGTGCTTTGAATCCCTGTCCCCTCCCATCCCGGCGGAGGCAAAAGAACTGTTCTGCGTCAACGGCCAGCTTTTGCAGGGCTATTCCCTCGCACGTCCGGTTCCGAAAAGAGAGCGGGTGACGCTGGAGGACCTGCTGGACTGCCTGGAGGACGGCGATATGGCCGGCTCATCGGAGGTGCAGCCCGTTTCCGATGAGCCAACTCCTCCGGCGAAGGAAAAAACCCCGGCGGGGCCGCCCCTCCCGGTCCAAGTCCAGGCACAGCCAGCAGCCCCCAAGCCGCCTCCGGCCAAAGCCGCCTGCCCAGCCGTCAGGAAAAAGCCGCTTCATAAAAAGCGGCTGGCTATGGCGCGATAGGGGGCGGCTATGGCATATACGCATATTGATCCTGGACGGGAAATTGAAATTTCTACCCGCCTGTATTCCGGTAAAGACCAGGACCGTGTTACGGAACTGGTCAAACTGCCACGCACAGAGTTAGGAGAACTGGAGGAGGCCAGTGTGGCGCGGGAGAAAGCGATCTTCTCAAAATTCTCCGAAATTGAGGCCGAATGGCTGAAACAGGCGGCGGAGACCGCCGCCATCCGCAAGGCAAAACAATATCTGATGGCTCTGCCTGTCAATCATACCTCCAATCAGTGGAAAAAAGATCAATACGGAAATTATGAACGCAGCAACAGGGTCTATAAGATGACGTACCGCTTCTATGACCGCACCCATTATGACCGGACCAGGCAGGAGACCGTGACGGACGCATGGTATTTATCCTGGCATCTCCATTACAATACCATCTGCAATCCAACCCCGGACCTCACCGGGGACGGCTGGCAGCTCGCTGGGCAAAGCGACAAGAGATTTACCGAGAAGGCAGATATGGAGCGTTATCTGCAAGGCAGGATCAAAGCCTATGCCCACCTGTTTACGGAGGTCTCCCCGCCCATCCCAAAGGGACAGGAGGGCCGTTTCTCCGTCAATGGCGTATTGCTCCCCGGCTATGCCGTGGAGGCTTCCCTGGAAGAACGGGTGGAGGAAATGCTTTCCTTTCTGGAGGACGACCCAGCCCTGCTGGAGGAACCGCTGTCCTCCGGCCATCAAGACCTACCACAAGAGGAGGAGCCGACTATGGCACAGAAGTTACATACCACACCCCTGAATCAGCACAGAAACCGGGAGAGTGTGCAAAAGCCTGAGACCACCCGGAAAGGGCCCAAGAAACCGCCCCGCCGGAAAACGGCCCCGGTACGGTGACAGCGGCGCTTGCGCCGCTGTCCGCGCCAGCATGGCATTTTGACAGCAAAATGCCGCAGGTCAGGGGCTCCGCCCCTGAGACCCCATCCCCCCGAAACGTCCCTCAATTTGAGGGACGTTTTTTGCGTGGGCGGCGCTCCGCCCACATCCTATCACAGACAGGAGGTATCCATATTTACAGCAAAAAAGAGGCAAGGCCGCTGGAAGAAGCCATCCAGCGGCTTTTTGGCGAGACTTCCTATCAGGTCGTCCGAACGCCCTGCCGTGGGAAGTACCATGGACACAGCGATTACTCCCTTGTGTTTGGGAGCGGCAGAAAGCTGTATGTGGGACTGGACCAGCGGAACTATGTGCCCAAACTGCGGGAACACCTTGATTGCATCCAGTATTTCCGAAAACACCAGGCAGAAAACACAGCGAGGATCAAGGCCGCGCTTGCCGCCCACGACACCCCGTTTTGTGACGCCGCTGTGGATATCTCGCCATATCCGGGCTCAAATGATCTGGTCGTTTATGGCGTGGTCATCCTCACACAACAGAGCGGCATCAAGCTGGTGTACCGGGAGACCAATATGCACTATTTCCTTGTGAGCGGAGACCAGGGCTGGCACTCGTTTGACGCGTGTATGGCCCACCTGTTGAAGGACGCCTGCGGAGAGCAAGCGTACTGCATGGTGTGTGACACCAGCGGTCTCCGCTCCGCCCGCCAGAAGCACCTGGCTCGAAAGAGAGAGGAGGCAGCTCGGTGAAACCTTATAAGACCATCACCCTGCGGCTGGACGCCGCCCACTACGCCCGGCTGACGGAGACCGCCCAGACCGCCGGGCTCAAGATCGAACCCATGCTCCGGCAGCTCATCATGGGCGTCAACCTCCGGCCCCGGCCCCCTGACACCTACGCCGCCCTGCTCCGGGAGCTGAACGCCATCGGCAATAATGTGAATCGTGCGCTCGTAAGGGCGATTGCAAACCCGACGTGGCAGTCGGAGAGTAAAACTCTAATACTCTGTGTCATCCACTAACCTGGTGGGGAAACCCAAAGGGGAAAATAGCATGTAGGAAAAGCTGTGAGTTGGCCAGTTGCTGGGCCACGACTGAACGGTAAGACATGAAATCTGCACAAGGATGAAAGCCAAACTGCTTGAATGGAAGTCCCAAGGGGAATTGTTGTGCCTGCGGCGGAAAGCAGCTATGAACGCCGTACCGTGAGCGCCCATATGCATTGGTTGAGTAAATTGGGTAAGAGTTGCTTACGGCCAACCTTATATAGAGGAAACGGACGGAATCCACATCCGACAACAGATGTGCCAGTTGCAATCGTACTAAACGAGGATTGCCTAAACCGGAATGCCAAAATGGCTATGGGGAGAGCCCCTGAATATCCGGCATGGCAACGGAGCCTCCATAGTAGTCCGAGGACGGGAAAGCCGTCTACATGGCGAAGGGAGGCAGCTTGTTGCTTCAATACAAAGGAAGGAAGGTGTGAGAGACACCATGAGAAATCCAGACAATGTGTTGAATAGTTTGAAATCCCATGCAAACGACAAGGGCTACTGCTATCAGCGGTTATACCGCAACCTCTTTAATCAGGAGTTCTTTTTGGCGGCGTACCAAAAAATATACGCCAAAGAGGGAAACATGACAAAGGGCGTAGACGGGAAAACCATAGATGGAATGAGCATTGAGAGGATTACTGCGCTCATTCAAGCCCTGAAAACAGAAGAATACGAACCCGCCCCAAGCAGGAGAGTTTACATCCCGAAAAAGAATGGCAAACAGCGACCTCTGGGAATCCCCTCGGTAGAGGACAAATTAGTGCAAGAGGTGGTGCGTATGTTGCTGGAAAGTATCTATGAAAACAGCTTTGCGAACACCTCCCATGGATTTAGGCCAAACAGGAGCTGCCACACTGCGTTGTCCATGATTCAGAAGCGATATACAGGGACGAAATGGTTTATTGAAGGTGACATCAGTGGATTTTTTGACCACATTGACCATGAAGTCCTGATCGCTGTCCTCCATAAGCGAATTGATGATGAACGTTTTCTAAGGCTGATACGCAAATTTCTGAAAGCTGGTTACCTTGAGGAGTGGAAATTCCACAATACCTATAGTGGAACCCCTCAAGGTGGAATCATCAGTCCGATTCTGGCGAACATCTATCTTGACCAACTCGACCAGTACATGAACGAGTTGAAAAAGAAGTTTGACAGAGGCACAAAGCGGAAAACATCACCGGAATACGCAAAAATAGCCCGGCAAAAGAGGACATTGCAACAAAGGTTGGCAAAATGTTTTGACCCGCACCAAAGAAGCACCATTCAAGAGGAAATCCGTCATATCCAGCGAACACTTCTCAGTACACCGGCCTCTGACGCAATGGATAACAGCTTTAAGCGCCTACAATATGTGAGATATGCAGATGATTTCCTCATTGGTGTGATTGGCAGCAAGCTGGACGCTGTGACGTTGAAAGAAAAAATAGCTCAATACTTAGAGAGCGGCCTTCATTTAGAGCTATCCATGGAAAAAACGCTGATTACCCACGCAAACAGTAAAGCCAGGTTTTTAGGTTACGACATCACTATACGCAAATCTAACCAGCCGCATAAAGGAAAGAGCGGACGGATTCAGAGACAATTTGGAAATAAAATCGTCCTGGAAGTACCCAAGGCTCTTATCCGGAATAAGCTGCTGGAATATGGAGCTATGAAGATGATGCTGCACCACGGAACAGAAAGCTGGAAACCAACATCCCGTGATTTTTTGAAAGACCACAGTGACCTGGAAATTCTGGACCGATACAATGGGGAAATTCGGGGAATCCGCAATTACTACTCACTTGCCAATAACAGCAGTTGGCTTCATCATTTCAAATATGTGATGGAGTACAGCATGTATAAAACCTTCGCCACTAAATACAGGACAAAGAAACGCAATATTATTGAAAAATATCGAGTTGGCAAGGGATTCGGGGTGACATTTACCACAGCGACAGGCCAACAGAGGACAAGACTGCTCTATGATGAGGGATTTGCCAAAAAGCCGCCCTCAACAACGTCCGATATAGACGGAATGCCGAGTAAAGGAATCTTTTGGACGAGGAATCCCCTGGCAGAACGTTTGAAGGCACAGACATGTGAATGGTGTGGGGCCACAGGTATCCCTATTGAAATACACCACGTCCGAAAGCTGAAAAACCTGTCTGGAAAAAATGAATGGGAACGGGTCATGCAGGGGCGCCGCCGAAAAACAATGGCCCTCTGCCATAATTGTCATGTCAGTTTGCATAAAGGAACGCTAAGTCAACAAGTGGAGAGCCGGATACGGTGAGAGCTGTACGTCCGGTTCGGAGGCGAGTACACCGAAACCTGCCTAAGTAATTTCGCAAGGCGCGGGGTACTTAGCCTACAGCTGGCTTATCAGGCCAATGCCAGAGGCGAGGCCACCCAGGACGAGATACGGGAGGCGGCGCGGCTGGTCCGGCAGGTGGTCCAGCTGGTCCGGGATACCCTGTAATGGCCTATACCAAGATCCTAGTCATCCATAACCGGATGGACAAGTGTGTGGGCTATACCCAGGACCCGGAAAAGACCTCTCTGGAGGCCGCCATCGACTACGCTCTGGACCGGGCCAAAACGGAGCACACCTGTTATGAGACCGCCATCAACTGTTCCCGTGACCGGGTGTATCAGGATATGCTGGACACCAAGCGGCGCTGGGGCAAGGAGGAGCGCAAGCGGAAAGGCTACCATATCATCCAGTCCTTTGTCCCCGGCGAGGTGACGCCGGATCAAGCCCATGCCGTGGGTGTGGAATTTGCCCAGCGCCTTTTAGGAGACCGCTATGAGGCCATCGTTTCCACCCATCTGAACAAGGCTCATCTCCATTCGCATATCGTGTTCAATTCCGTCTCCTTTGTAGACGGGGCCATGTACCGGGACCAGCTGAAGGACTACTACGGCGGGGACGGCACGGGCATCCGGGGGACCTCGGACGCCATCTGCCGGGCGCACGGCCTGTCCATCATCGAGCCCGCCGCCCCGCTGAAAGGGGCCCCGGTGAGCCGGGCCGAGTGGGAGGCGGACCGGCGCGGGAGACCCACCGTGCGGGGCCTGGTCCGTCAGGACGTGGACGAGGCCATCCGGCAAGCCTATACCTATCAGTCCTTCCTCGACCGGCTGAAACGGATGGGGTATCAGGTAAAAAGCGGCCCCAAGGTCAAGCATACCGCCGTTCTGCCCCCAGGCGGCAAAGGCTATCTCCGTTTGGACAGCCTGGGAGAGGGATACACGGAGGCGGACATACAGGCCCGGCTTGCCGCCGTCCGCTCCGGCGAGGCCCCGGCACAACCGGACAGCTCCCCGGCGGTGCGTTTCCGCCTGCTGGAGCCGGGCCGCCGGTATCGGGTGCGGGGCAGGACGCCAAGCCGCCCCCGAAAGCTCACCGGCTTTCAGGCTCTCTATTTCAAATATCTCTATTTGCTGAGAAGCAGGCACAAGCGCCGTCCGGGAAACCGGGCGGCGTTTTCCATGCGGGAAGAGCTGCGGAAGCTGGACCGCTATCAGGAGCAATTCCGGTATCTCCGTAAAAACCGCATCGAGACGGCAGCCCAGCTGTCCATGCAGTATGACGCCATCCAGGCGGAGATGGACGCGCTCACGGAGCGGCGCGGAGAGCTTTACCGGCAGAGACGGCGGGGCGATGGGAACGGGGAAATCCAGGCGGAGATCGGGCAGATCACCGCGTACCTGCGGACGCTGCGGCGGGAAAGGAAGCTGTGTGTCCGCATCGAAGGCGATATCCAAACGGTCCGGGCAGCGGTGGGCAAACCGAGCCCAGACCAGGAAAGGGGGGATTTTTGTGAGAAAGCTGATCCGGGCAGACCTGAGCGCCATCCTGTCCCTGCTCCCGGCCTATCAGCCCGTTGAAGCAAGTGACCTGGAGCTGGACCTGATAAAGCTCCAGAGAGGCGGACAGGCCGACTATCTATTCCTTGCCCGGCGGGAAAAGTGCTGGCTCTTTGACCCACCCCGCGTCTATGAGCCGGGCAGCTATGAGAACCTGTGCTGGCTGGCCTATCAGGACCGGGCCGGGTGGCCGGTGCTTGCCCTGTTCCTCCATGTGGAAAAATTTGTGGACGGGCGGCCATGGGGGACCGTGACCCTGCTGGACTATCTGGAAACAGCCCATGACGTGGAGCAATATTCCCAACTGCCCGCCCCTCAGCGGGAGCGGCACTGGAACCTGCTGATAAAGCGGTATCTGCAAAAGGTCCAGTATTGCTCTATTTTAGAAGTCATCCAATATCTGAAAACCGGGAGGTGAAGAAGATGGACAACAGCGGCGAAGTGGCCGACCTGATGGTAAAGGAGAGCATCCAAATCACAGAGGCCACGATCAAACTATTGGCGGCAGGTGGAAAGAATCTGACGGCGCTCCTGCTGGCGCTGGCACGGGACAACAAAAAGCTCTACGGCAAGACCAACATGAAGAAGCTGCTCCAGGCGGGCCGGGGGCTGAAAAACTTTTATATTAAGGAGAGCGACCTGGACGATTTTCGGGCCTATGCTCAGAAAAAGATCCTGTTTGCCGTTATCAAGGACACCCGTTCCAACAACGGTATCGTAGACCTTGTGACCAATGAGGACTATGTTCCCCTGGTCAACCGCTATCTGGAACAGCGCGGCTATCCAGCTCCTGGATTGGAACAGGAGGCGGAGGAGCCAAAAAAAGCCGCCCCCCGCGCTCGGCCAGAACGCTCCTCACCACAGCGCGGGAGTGGCTCGACAGCCAGGCAGACGAGGAGTACGGAGACTACTGAAGGCCCTGAAAGCCGCCCCAGCGTGAAGGAAAAGCTGGAGATCTGCCGGGATAAAGCAGAACAGAAACGGAGCCGTTCCGCACCGCAGCGTACCCGGCCCGTCAAGACCCAGGCCCGATGATTTATCACAAGGAGGATAATTTTTATGGCAAATCTGGAAGAGATCATTGCAACCAAAGTGGAAAGCGACTCCCAGTGGAAAAACCAGCAGCAGGCAGACCGTCAGAACACCACAGAGATGCAGGACTGCGGCATCGAGCTGATCGTGAATGACCCGGCCCAGTACCTTCACTACCTGACCTTGCAGGGGGACAACCCGGCATACAGCGCCGGAAATGTGGCCATCGTCCTGGCGGGGATGGATGGGGCTACCGTGTTCGGCACCCGTGACCGCTGGCAGACATTGGGCCGGAGCGTTATGGAGGGTGAAGTCGGAGTGAAGATCTTTGCCCGCGACGCCCGTACCAAGTCATACGCTCTGACCGACGCCTTCGATGTGAGCCAGACCCAGGGCAAGGACCTGAAACAGCGGACCCTGCGGGAGGACAGCGCAGAGATGTCCAGCGCCCTCAAGACCCTGCTGAATTACTCCAAGGCAGAGCCGGTCGTGGACCATGACCTGGACACCCCCGCTTTCTTCGATGAGGAGAAGAGAGAGCTTGCCGTCAACCCCGACTACTCCGACCCAGAGGCGTTTGCCGCCATCGCTGCGGAAGTGGCCCTGACCCGCTTTCACGACAAGGGCTACAACCCGGATTACAGCTGGGCGCGGTATGAGCTGGACGCACAAAGCGTCTCCTACATCCTCTGCCGCCGGTACGGCATCGAGCCGAAGCAGCCCAATCTGGAGCGGCTGGCAGAGCGGTTCGAGGGGATGTCCCTGGATGAGTGCAAGAGCGTGCTGGACAAAGTACAGGACATGAGCAGACAGATCGGGCGCTCCATAGATTTGAATATCGAGGCGGAAAAGCGTAAGAGCCGCACCGCCGAGCGCCGCCCCGCGCGATAAGCTGCCGCTGGGGGCGTCTCCCCTTGACAGAGGCTAATCTGTCCGCCGTCCCCTGTCAAGGCCGGGCGATCGTTTGCACGATCGCCCGCGAGCCGCCCAGTCTGCGGACTGGGCGGGCCTTGACCGGGGCCGTCTGACAGATTGGTTGGTTTCCAAGGGGAGGGACACCCCAAAAGCCGCCTGACGGCGGCTTTTGCCAGACTGGGGAGGCGGGCGGAGCACCGAAACATCTCCGCAAGACCGGGAGAGTGGCACGCCGCCCTGACCGCCGCCCATCCGGGCGTCGGAGTAAAATGTCCCTCAAGTTGAGGGGCATTTCGTCCCCCTGGTTTCCCGTTGCCTGTTTTTACGCTCCATGATATAATATTCTCAAGAAATTTCTCTGAAAGGCAGGTGGCTGCATGAGCGGCAATACCCTGTTAGACCGTATCGACACATACGCCAAGGTCATCCGGGAGCGCCGCCCCCTCACCCCGGACGAGGTGAAGGAGCTGGACGCCTATTTCCGCATCGGCATGACCTATACCTCCAACGCCCTGGAGGGCAATTCCCTCACCTTATCTGAGACCAAGGTGTTGCTGGAGGATGGTATCACTGTGGGCGGCAAGCCCATCCGGGACTGCTATGAGGCCACCGGCCACGCCAGAGCCTATGACTATATGCTGGAGACTGCCAGGGGCGGCCCCCTGCAATTCCGGGAGGAAGATATCCTCCGCCTGCACGCCCTGTTTTACGGCGGCGTTGACCCGGAGCACGCCGGACGCTACCGGGAGGGACAGGTGTTCATCACCGGCACAGAGTATGTCCCGCCCACAGCGGAAGAGGTGCCCGGCCAGATGGCCGCGCTGGTGGAGGAGCTGAACCAGAAGAAGGACACGCTCCATCCGGTGGTCCTGGCCGCCTACGCCCACCGGCGGCTGGTGGATATCCACCCCTTCCAGGACGGGAACGGCCGCACCGCCCGGCTGCTGATGAACCTCATCCTGGTCAACAAGGGCTACTGCGTGGTCTCCATCCCGCCCATCCTGCGCCATGACTATATCACGGCGCTCCAGCAGGCCCAGCGGCATACCCGGCCCAGCGACGCCGCCTTTATCAAACTTGTTTGTGAGTGTGAGCTGGAGGCCCAGAAGGACTACTGCCGGATGTTCCGCATCAGGCTCCCGGAGCGCAGAAACGACGCCCCGGAGCGATAATCGGTAAGTCCCCTCAATTTGAGGGGACTTTTTCTTTTGCTCGAAAACTCCCATCAATTTGAGGGGAGTTTTCGGGCCATTTTTCTGGAAGGAGCTGACCTGTATGAAGAAACGTGTCGCACCCCTGTTCCTGGCGGTGCTGACTACCTGCGCCATGACTTGTCCGGCCTGGGCCGCCGAGGCAGCGCCCACCGCCCTTTACCCTGTGGAGGTGCAGGAGTATAGGACGGAGGACCTGGACGAACCGCGCATCAGCAAGACCTACGCGCTGTCTCCCGCAGATGACCCGGCCCTCATTCCGACCCAGGATTTTGAACGATCCGGCCGCGTCTATACGCTGCTTGATGTGGTCAGAGAGGAACAGACAGAGACGGACAGCAAGTATTATACCGAGACCGTAACGCTGGACAGCAAGAGCAAGGATATGGAGAAGATCATGCCTTTGCTGGCTGTTACCTGCGAGGCCGCCACAGAGGACGGCTATACCGGCGTTCTCACGCTGGACACCGCCAGCATCCAGGTGGAGGCGTCCGGCTATGCCACTTCCACCCGGAATGTCTCTGCCACCCGCAGTTATCCCAACCTGTCTGAGGCGGATGTGTCCCTGGTGCCCAAGACCATTGAGGACAGCGGACGTACTCTAACCCTGGCGGATGTTCAATGGCAGGAGGCCGGAGGGTTTTATCACGCGGCGGCCACCTACACCGGCACCGCCTCCAGCCAATATGCCACCGGCTACACCGTCACGGCGGACTATGCCGGGGAAGTGACCAGGACCACCGGCGGAACGGTGCTTTATACCGCGGTCTTTGGTCCGGCAGAGGAAACGGCGGATGAGACTGCCCCTTCACAGGCGGACCAGGCCGGCGGCTTTGACTGGCACTGGCTCCTGATCCTGCCTGCCGGGGCGAGCGCCGTCGGTCTGGTGTTCCTGGGCCGTTTCCTGTTCCAAACATACAAATCCAAAAAAGAATGGGAGGAGTTCAACAAATGAAGCTTAAAACCCTTTGTTTGGCCACCCTCATGCTGGCCGCTGTCTGCGTTACTCCGGCCAGCGCATTGGAATATACCATGGAGGCCCCGGACGATTATCTGTTCGGCAGGCCCACCAGCGATGACACCATTTATGAATGGGAAGATCCCAATGTGGATCGAGGCAAAAATACCGCCCTGATCCCGCCTGGCTTTGGTACGCCTACCAGCTATCTCCCCGGCTCCGGCACAGCCCTGACCGCCAACCTGGTCCCCGGAGTGTTGGAGGGCAGCGGCCTGGTATCTCAGACAGGGAGCGTCACCTATCCGACTGTGGACAGCGGCGGCGGCTGGAGCAGCCCGGCGTTTACCGCCGTCACCAGCGACCTCTACTACTCCGGGGGGCACCTGGGGACGCTCAAGATCCCGGCCATCGGCCTGTCCGTCAAGGTGTACCAGGGGACCGGCAGCAGCACCCTTGCAAAAGGCGCGGGCCATTTCCCAAGCACCAGCATTTGGGACGGAAACTGCTGTATCGCCGGGCACAACCGGGGCGTCCGGGATGACTTCGGAGACCTGCATACTCTGGAATACGGCGATACCATCACCTGGACCACCAAACTGGGGACGCGCACCTATGAGGTGGTATCGGTGGAAAAGGTGCTGGAGACCGATACCAGCGGCACCGCTTCCACCAGCGACAACCGGATCACACTCTACACCTGTGTCCGCAACCAGAAGGCATACCGCTGGATAGTCCAGGCTGTGGAGGTCTGAGGTATTAAAAGTTCCCTCAATTTGAGGGAACTTTCGATACGTTTCTTTTTAGCTGTTTGATTTGACCTATTTATTTTACAGAAGGAGATGTTGATCGTTCAACGCCTCCTTCTGTCTATTTTTAAGGAGGCAATATGAAAAAACTGTTATCGCTGTTTTTGGCCTGCATCCTGATCCTTGGAATACTGCCCACGGCGGCCTTTGCGGCCAGCTCTGAGGAGGATGCCTTGGGCGAAGTGGACATTTATAACGGTGACTATGAGCTGGGCTACCTCGCCATCAACGGCGCGGTCAAAAAGCAGAAATATACCTACTTTTTATACGAATCCAATGATGGGAGCACCAAGGAATCTCCTGCGTACTGCGTGAACCCGAACCAGTATGGCGTGCCCCAGACCGTCGGTCCCGGCGAGAGCATCAAGTACCTGGCCGAGGAAAAGGCCAGCGACCCCAAGGTGGTGGGCATCATCTCCAACGGCTACCCCCACCGCAGCCTGGGAGAGCTGGGTTTGGAGAACAAATATCAGGCGTTTTACGCCACCAAAATGGCGCTCTGGTGCTACCTGATCCCCAGCTGGGATATTTCCAACCTGAAGGTGGCTCCCGGCCTGAGCGGCGATGAACTGGACAGAGGGAACCGTATCCTGGCCGCCGCCAAGGACATCTACAAGCGGGGCACCACCTACAACTATATGCTCACTCCCCGGATGACCGTCACGGCGGACAAGTCCACGGCCTACCCTGTGACCATCGGCGGCCAGGAGAACAAGCAGCAGGTGTTCACTGTCTGGAGTGAGACTTGGGTATATAACTACGATGTGTCCGTGGCCTTCTCTGACCCGGACAGTGTGCCGGAGGGCACGAAGATCGTGGATGCCAACAACAACGAGATCACCGCCGTCACCACAAAACCTACCTCGGACGGCTATGCCGGGACCTTCAAAGTCCTCTATCCGGCTGACAGCGTGGAGGGCCAGTCCGGCAATGTCCAGCTCTCCCTCTCTGCGCCCGTGGCCCAGTACGCCGCCATGTACGCTGTGTGCCAGGAGAAGGACCAATATGGCGATTTGCAGAATTATATCTGTGACCTGGACAACAAGATACAGCTGGATGTAGCCGCCGTCAGCAGCTATTCGTCCGGCGGGACCACAAACCCGGATGAAACTGCGCTGAAAATCGTGAAGCTGGAGGAAGGGACCGAACTTCCCCTGGAAGGGGCCGTGTTCTCCGTGTACGACCCAGAGGGAAAGAAAGTCGGCTCCTACTCCACCGGCCCGGATGGGACCGTGACCATCCCCCTGACTCTGGAGGGTCACTATACCGTGACGGAGGAGATCCCGCCCCGGTATCACCTGCTCCCGGAGGAGACCACCCAGCACGCCGATGTGGAGTATAACAAGACCGCCACCCTGACCTTCTGGAACGCCCCCTACGGCTCCCTGCGGGTAGAGAAGCGGAGCGACACTGGCGACGCCCTCTCCGGCGTCACCATCCAGATCAAGCACATTGAGACCGGCGAGACCCGGACTGGTCAGACCAGAAACGGCGTCATCGTCTTTGACAAGCTGGCCCCCGGCGGCTGGGAAGTTCGGGAGCTGGCGGGCATTGACGGCTGGGTGGCGGATACAGACACAGTACAGACCGTAGCCGTAGTGTCCGGTGAGGAATCCACCGCCACCTTTATCAACAAGGAGCTGCCCGGCCTGCGAATCATCAAATATGAGCGCGGCAGCATGGAGCTCATGCCCGGCGTCTCCTTTGAGATATTCCGGGACACCGAGAGCCTGGGCATCTTCCAAACGGACCAGTTCGGCGAGATCCTGCTGACAGACTGTGAACCCGGCACCTACCGCGTGGAGGAACGGGACACCGGCGGAGACGGCCATGTGCTGGACACCACCCCCCAGGAGGTGGAGCTGAAGGCCGGGGACGGCATCAAAGAGCTGGTTTTCTTCAATGACCGCCTGCCCGGTATCCACCTCATCAAAGTGGATAGCTCCGATTTGAGTAAGCCCATCGCCAACGCCCGCTTCCGGATCGAGGCGGTGGACGGCTCCTGGGGGCCGAAGGAATACACCACTTCCGAGGACGGGACCATCGACCTCAGCAAGCTCCCCGTGGGTGCTTATGTGGTAACGGAGCTGGAGTGCCCCGGCTATGTGGTGGACGACGCCCAGCGGATCATCCACCTGGATGGCGGCGAACAGGCGCAGTTCGTGTTCACCAATTCCAAGCTGCCCTCTCTACATCTATACAAAGAGAGCGCGGACGGGACCCCTCTGGGCGGCGTCACCTACCGGCTGGCGAAGATCGAGGACGGCTCCCGGTATCTGGACCGCACCACCGGGCCGGACGGCTCTATCTGCTGGGAAGGCCTGGAGCCTGGAGTGTACTCCTTGCAGGAGGTGTCCACCGTGTCGGACCATATCCTGGACCCCACGGAGTACCATGTGGAGCTGTTCCCCGGCAGGGATGCCACCATCTGCCTGCAAAATGACAAGCGCCCCAACCTGACCATCCACAAGAGCGACGCAGACACCGGCGCGCCGGTCCCCGGCACGGTGTTCCTTGTCAAGAGGGCAGACGGCCATAGCGTGGCCGAAGTGACCACCGGACCGGACGGGTCCGCCACGGTGGAGAACCTGCTGCCCGGCGTCTATGAGGTCTCGGAAAAGTCGGTACCGTCCCCCTATCTCCCGGACGCCGCCCCTCAGCTGGTCACACTCTACCCCAATCGGGACCGGGATGTGTATTTTGAGAACCACAGGCGGCCCACAGTCACCATCCAGAAGGAAAACTCCGTCACCCATGACCCCATCCAGTATGCCGAGTTCCATATCACCTGGTCCAGCAACAAGACGGAAACTGGGGAGCAGCGGGACCTGGGCACCTTCCAGACGGATGAGGCGGGCCAGATCGTCCTGGAGGGCATCGAGGACGGCTGGCTGACCATCAAAGAGACCAAGCCTGCCCCCGGCTACCAGCTCCCGGAGGACCCGGTTACAGAGGTCTATGTCAAGGGCGGCGAAAACAAGACCGTCACCATCTCCAACATCCCCCTGTCGGCCCTGGTGGTCTACAAGCAGGACAGCGTGACCGGGGAAGCCATCTCCGGCGCTCGGTTCCAGCTGAAATACCTGGGCGGCGAGATCAGCGGCAGCGGCGGCACCGTGGTAGGCACTTATACGACTTCGGCCAACGGCTCCTTTACCGTTACGGGGCTCAGAAAGGGCTACTACATCTGTGAGGAGCTGGAGAGCGACAGCGGCCACGTCATTGACGCCGCGCCCCAGTCCTTCTACATTTCCGGGAAAGACCAGGATATCGTGACCCTCTATTTCTCCAACGCCCCCAAGGGGGCCGTACTGGTTAAGAAGGTATCCAGCGCCGACAACAGCCCCTTGAGTGATGTGGAGTTCCTGGTGACGACCTCAGACGGCTCCGTGGTGGGCGACGCCAACGGCAAGTTTGTAACAGACTCCACCGGCACCTTCCTGGTGGAAGGGGTAGAACCTGGGACCACGCTGGTCATCAGGGAGACCCGCGCCAAGCCCGGCTATCTGCTAGACGATACCCCCCAGACCGTCCAGGTCAAGGCAGGCCAGACCGTCACCGTGGAGTTCCGCAACCAGCCCCAGGGAAACCTCATCATCCACAAGCTGTCCAGCAAGGACAAGACCCCGCTGGAGGGGGTGCAGTTCAAGATCACCTATGCGGACGGTTCCTACCTGCCGGACGAGGGCGGCAAGCTGTCCTCCAATGGGCTGTATTGGACCGACGCGGAGGGCCAGATCGTCCTCTCCGGCATCACCGGCACGGTGGTCGTGACGGAGGTGGAGAGTATCCCCGGATATACCATCGACCCGGACACACAGAGCCAGACTGTGGTGGTTGACCCGGATGATACGCAGGAACTCTGGTTCTACAATGCGCCGGTGGGCGGTGTGGAACTTACCAAGGTCAACGAGGCAGACAAGACAGCGCGCATCCCCAACACCACCTTTGAGATCCGGCGGGTATCGGATGACGCCCTGGTGGACACCGTGACCACCGGACGGAATGGAACGGTGTACCTCCCTCTGGAGAGCGGCGATTACTACGCCGTGGAGACCGAGGCCGCAGATGGATTCAAGCTGGACGATACGCCCATCTATTTTACCGTCAAGGATGGAGAGACCACCCGCAAGACCGTGACCAATAAGGCGTTCTCCGGCATCCTCATCCATAAGGTGGACCCGGACGGCCACGGCATCCCCGGCGTGACCTTCCTGCTCTATGACAGCGGTAAGAATCCCATCGGCCAGTACACCAGCGACAACAGAGGCTATGTCTATATCGACGACCTCACGGAAAGCGGCCGCTACTACCTGCGGGAGCTGGAGAACGAGGGATATGTGCCGGACACAGAGCTGAAAACGGTCTACGTCAAGAGCGGCCGGACCACCGAGATCACCTGGGAGAACATCCCCATCACGGGACAAATCCAGATTATCAAGAAGTCCGCCGACTACAACCCCACCACCGGCCTGCCCGCCGGGACGCTGCTGGAGGGGGCTATTTTTGAGATTTACGACAAGGCTGGCAATCTGGTGGACACCATTCGGAGCGACAGCCGGGGCCTTGCGGTTTCCAAGCAGCTTCCCTTGTCCCGCTACACCATCCGGGAGGTCAAGGCCCCAGACCACTATGGCGTCAATGAGACGGAACTCACCGCCTACCTGGAGCATGAGGGCCAGATCGTCCGCTTTGAAGTGACCAACAAGAGCCTGACCACCGGCGTTTCCATCTCTAAGACAGGCCCCAAGGAGGTGGTGAGCGGCCAGCCGGTGCGCTACACCTTCTCCGGGATTGCCAACACCTCCAATGTCCGGCTGGACAGTTTCTACTGGAGGGACACCCTGCCCGCCGCCGTGACGCTGGACCGTGTTATCACCGGAAGCTACAATTTCCCCGGCGTGTATAAGGTTGTCTACAAGGTGAACAACACCGGTAGCTACCGCACACTGGCGGATAACCTGAGTACCAGCCAGACCTACACCCTGGCCGCATCCCCCGCGGCCCTGGGCCTTGCCGCCAATGAGCGTGTGACCGAGATCATGTTCGTGTTTGGGCAGGCGCCGGCTGGTTTCGCCCAGGTGGAGGCCCCGGTCCTCTATTGTACCGCAGTCAATGGCCTGGCCGCAGGCAGTTCCTTTGTCAATGTGGCCGACGTGGGCGGCGTCTATAACGGCCAGTGGGTACAGGCCGTGACCCGCTGGGTAACGACTGTGTACGGCAAGACGGAGCCCCTGCCCCGCACGGGCTATTGAGCATCTATTTTCAGAGAGCCGAAACGTCCCTCAATTTGAGGGGCGTTTCGGCTCTTCCGTTTTGAAGGAGGAACTATGCCAGACTATCAGGCTGTCTCCAGCGGCCATGAGATCAGCAAGAAGATCGCTGACCTCCTGGAGGACATTGACCCCATCCAATATAACGGGAACAACCGGGCCCGCCGTGTGCGGAATGTGAACGACTATATCCAGGGCCGGAACGATATGCCCCTGGAACCCCTGCTGGACTGGGCGGCCAAGGCGGACAGCGGAGCCTATGCGGGAAGGGTGGCGGCGGTCCGACAAATGCTCCAGGCATTTCAGCGGCAAAAGTCGCTGCTGGGCCGTCCCTACCAGATACCGCACAGCTTCAAGAGTACCTATAAATACTGCCTGCCGGAACGGTCAGACCGGGCCAAGGTCATCGACCAGGAGACCTTCGACCGGGCGGCACAGAGCGGCTTCCCCTACGGCTTTTTTCGACACTCATTTTTTGACGGGGTGGACCTTTACTGTATGCCGGACGGGGAGGACTGCTCTTGCAGCACCTTTCAAAATTGTTCCTTTGTTGCCAGCCGGGTCCACGGCGCGATGTTCCTGCACAGCTGCCTATACGGCTGTGAGTTCCATTCCTGTGATATCCAGGACACGACTTTTTTGGGGACGACGTTTGCCAATACCCATTTCAGGGACTGCACCCTTCGGAAGGATAGCTTTTTGGCGGCGCACTTGAAGTCCTGCCTGACCGTAGACTGCATGATGGAAGAGATCGACTTTTCCCATGCAACTCTGGACGGCTGTGCCTATGGACGTATCCAGGCCGGGGATATTCGGAACTTGGCCTCGGCAAAGATCACCCAGGGCGGAGCCACAGTGGAAGAGTGCGCGGAAAACCGGGCGGCTGTCTTTCACGCCTTTGGCGTGCGGGACCAGGAGCGGCCCCCGGCTGCACGAAAGCGGCCCTCTATACCGGAACGGTAAGGGGGCGGCGCTATGCGCAAGAACAATGCTGTCAGTCCGCTCCTGTGGGGATTCCTTACCCTGCCTGTGCTCTGGCTGGCGGCCCTGCTGGCCTCCGGCTATGAGGACGGCATGACGGTATTCGACCTGATGGGCCGTTTCGATGAGCTGCTGGAGCATCCCTTCTCCATCCACTGGACGCCCCACACTCCAAAATTCATATTGGGGGCCCTGCTGGTGTACGGCTTCGCCGTAGTGCTCTACTGCTCCACCCGAGAGAACAGGAGGCCCGGCGAGGAACATGGTTCCGCCAAGTGGGGCAGGCCCAAACAGCTCAATGCCAAGTATCGGGACAAGGACCCCTTCCAAAACACCATCCTCACGCAGAATGTCCGCATGGGCCTCAACGGAAAGGCCCACCGCCGCAATCTCCTGCAAATCGTCATTGGCGGCTCCGGCGCGGGCAAGACCCGCTTCTTCTGCAAGCCCAACCTCATGCAGGCAAATTGCAGCTTTCTGGTCACTGACCCGAAAGGGGGTGCGACACGTTCCTAACTGAAAAGGTTAGGCGTGGAGCCAAAAGAAATGAAGAATGAAAGGAGCTTCTGAAAAAAATGGTTTCATAGAACTGATTGTCTGACAGGTGGAATGAAGGGGTAACGCCCGGAAACGCCTGCTCTAATACTCCGAATGGCATGAATGCAGTCAAGAGCGGAAGTGTCATAAGCTCGGTGAAGTCGGCTGAGAGCGCACCCTAAAGACGCAGCAATGTGGTACAGGAACAGCGAACCAGAGGTGGTCGAGTACGTGATAGGCCGGGAGTCCAAGTAAGCATCTATGGTTAGAATCCACCGTGTTACAGCACGGTGGAGGCGTATTCTCGATTGTACGGGTCTAAATAGGGTATTGGTCTAACAGGCCAATCTCACCAACGTGTGAGGTCTGTGGGGATGAGTAAAACTCGCCCTTTATGAAAGTCCCTGCGCCGTTACAGGCGGCGGCAAGCAGACAGGCTTATAGAGAAGACCTAAGGATGCTGAAATCAGGATAGGATAATCGGAACGTGGTAAGCCAGCGACGCGGAGAGCTTGACCTCTGTGAAGTGGCGGCAGGGAAAAACCTACTGGTACAACCTGCCTTGCGCTGGTGAATGTGGCGGCACAGTACCAATGAAGCGGAGCTAACAAAGCCGTGGAGGGATAGCCGCCAGTCAGTGTTTTACAATAAATCGAATTTACAGTTCAAATGAGCAAAATCATTCTGCATAAGGTTCGAGTACGACTAAGAGAGGCAAGAACTTCAAGAAATTGGAGTGAGCCGACTTATGGCAGTCAATCAACCAAGGAAAAAGCAATCCCTCAGAAACAATGAATATTACAATACCCAAGAATTGTTTGATGATTTATACGAGAGAAGTCAACACGGCGAAATCTTTATGCACCTGATGGAGCTGATTGCCAGCGAGCAGAATATCCTGCTGGCCTATCGTGCCATCAAGAAAAACAAGGGCAGCAAAACCAAGGGTGTAAACTCGACCACCATTGTTGAAATGGGAGAGAAGCAACCGGAGGAGCTGATTGCCTATGTACGAAATCGGCTACAAAATTTTCATCCCCATGCAGTTCGCCGTGTAGAAATCCCAAAACCAGATGGACGTATGCGCCCCCTGGGTATCCCCACAATGGAAGACCGTATCGTTCAGCAGTGTATCAAGCAAGTGCTGGAGCCGATCTGTGAGGCCAAATTCTACAAACACAGCTATGGCTTCCGGCCCAACCGAAGCGCCCATCACGCGGTAGCAAGAGCAATGTTCCTTGTGAATATCTCCAAATACCGTTTTGTGGTTGACGTTGACATCAAAGGTTTCTTTGACAACGTAGACCACGGAAAACTGCTGAAACAGCTCTGGACACTGGGCATCCGGGACAAGAGATTATTGTGTGTCCTGTCCAAAATGCTAAAAGCCCAGATTCAGGGCGAGGGCGTTCCCCGAAAAGGTGTACCGCAGGGCGGCATACTTAGCCCACTGTTGGCCAATGTGGTATTGAACGAATTGGATTGGTGGATAGCAAGTCAATGGGAGACATTCCCAACGAAAACCAACTATTCGGTGGAAACATCCCGATATGGTAATTTGCGGCGGACGAGTAAGATGAAAGAAGTGTTTATTGTCCGCTATGCGGATGACTTCAAATTATTCTGCAAAACTCGTTCCGATGCAAACAGATTGTTCATCGCCACGAAGCAATGGCTGGCAGAGAGGCTGACGCTTGAAGTCAGCCCGGAAAAATCCAAGATTGTCAATCTGAAAAAGGGATATTCAGACTTTCTCGGCTTCAAGCTGAAGCTCCGCCCCAAAAGCGGAAAATGGGTGTTGAAATCACACATGGCAGATAAGGCACAGAAAAAGTGTAGGGAAAACATACGCTCGGCCATTGGACGTATCGGCAGGGAGCCGAACCAATGGAGCGTTATGCAGTTCAACGCTATGGTGCTGGGCTTGCATGAATACTATAAAATCGCAACCAATGTATATCTCGACTTTGACCGAATCGCCTTTGATGTCAGAAAGACACTTCTATGCAGAACGAAAAACAATCGCAGTAAGACTGGCCTGCGAAGTCAGGCATTTCAGCAATTCTATGGAGATTTTACCGGAAAAATATTCAACGTAGCAGGACTGGCTCTCTTTCCAATCAACGGAGTGAAAACCACACCGCCCATGTGCTTCTCCCCTGATATTTGCAATTACTCCGAAAAAGGGCGGGCTAAAATCCATGAGATGCAGAAAACAATCAGTCCTTATATTTTACAGCAAATCATGGAACACCCGATACAGGGGCAGAGCACCGAACTGAACGACAACCGTATTTCCCTTTATGTCGCTCAGCGTGGCAAGTGTGCAATCTGCAAAGAACCTCTGTTGTTGGATGAGATGGAAGTCCACCACATCACGCCAAAATCCAGCGGTGGAAAAGATAATTACGCCAATCTTGCGCTGGTAACTGTGGATGTACATAAGCTTATCCATGCAACCGATCCGATGATTATCCGCAAATATCTTGACAGGCTGAAACACTGCAAGCTGAACATGGCAAAACTCAACAAATTCCGGTTATTGGCTGGTAACTGTAAACTCGAATATAGGTAAACATTGATGGGGCGCCGTGTGATGGGAAACTGTCACGCACGGTGCTAAGCGGGGGAAAAGCCGGAGATTACTTCAAACGCTTACCTATCGCAAAAGACGATGCGGGCCGTGGCCCCGCTGCTCATTGAAAAGGGCTATGTCATCAAGGTATTTGACCTGATCGACACGGACCACTCCGATGCCTTCAACCCGTTTCCCTATCTGAAGGACGATAAGGACGCCATGAAGCTGGTAAATAATCTCATCAAAAACACCACTCCTAAAAACGCCTCCAACAACGACCCGTTTTGGGAGAAATCGGAAATCGCCCTGGATACGGCCCTGATTCTGTACCTGCTCCATGAGGCGCCTCCGGAGGAGCAAAACCTGGAGATGGTCATGTATATGATCGAGAACGGCGGGGCCAGGGAGGACGACGATGATTTCCAGTCTCCCCTGGATATGCTCTTTGAGGCCCTGGAGGAAGAGGAGCCGGACCATGTGGCTGTGCGGGAATACAAGATTTTCAAGCAGGCCGCAGGTGTTGTATGCTCTAAAAGACTTCTTAATCAAGCAGTTGGGAAGTCTCTTAGAACACACAACCTAAAACCGAAGAAAGGAGCGCAAGTTATGAGAAAAAATGAGAAAATCACAGCTCTGTACGAACGACTGAGCCGTGATGACTTTGGCAAAGACGATGACCAACAGCGTGAGAGCAATTCCATTTCCAATCAAAAGGCTATGTTGGAGGAGTTCGCCGCACGGCAGGGCTTTACGAACATTGTCCATTTCACGGA